>JACLAA010002145.1_pt1 | contig 35933 bp, 23 predicted proteins | sample 8027891 | NCBI WGS metagenome assembly JACLAA01 (sample SAMN15724900, study PRJNA655200) | protist metagenome | isolation source: fluorescence activated cell sorting (FACS) single amplified genomes of... | place: Spain: Blaines Bay Microbial Observatory, Mediterranean Sea | collected 2016-01-19 | reverse complement strand
TACGGTACGTGTCGTTTGAGCCGTAGCCGCCCGCGCCGCCTCGGTAGCTGCTCGAACCGCCGTAGCGATCCCCGCCTCCGCTTCTTCTGTCGTCGTATCGACCGCCGCCGCCACCGCCGCCGTAGTGCGACATTGTCTCCAGAGAGCTCCTGAGGGAGAATGCGCTTTCTGCTTTTGCGGCGTGACGCGGTGCACGCAGCGCTGTTAGCTGTCGAGGGCACGTCACGCGAGCAGCGTTTGGCAGCTCCTGGATCACAGAGACGCGCAAGCAGAGCCAGCGACGCGATCGAGCTCGGAAGCAGCTAGCGCTGTAAGACACTAGCGAAACGCTAGTGTGTTACAGCCGCTAACCATGGCGCCTCGACGCATTTGAAACGCCTGTCGCCTTGGTTACGCATCATGTCAGATCGGAGCGAGAGCCCACCACCGCCCGACTGGTCGCCACCGGCCTCGGACGCCGACGCGCGCGAAGTGCGCCAGAGCTTGGACAGCTTCGTGCCACCGCCGCCGCCCGCTCGGGACGCGCTGCGTTACAGCCAGGATAGCTACGCGCCGCCGCCGCCGCGCCAGAGTGCGGACAGCTTCGCGCGCCAGAGCACAGACAGCTTCGCGCCGCCGCCGCCGCCGCCTCCACGACAAAGCCAAGAACCGGCACCACCCCCATGGGAAGACGACGACGACGACGCGGCGCCGCGCGCGTGGCACGGCACCGATGAAGACGCGGCGCCGCGCGCGCCGGATGACATTGGAGACGACTTCGCGGCCGCGGACGCCTGGGCCCGCGAGGAGCGCGTGGCGGCCGAGGAGGCCAAGGCCTTCGCGGCGCTCGCCGCGGACGGCCCGCCGCCGTGGGCCGACGACGACCCGGACGAGACGACGCTCTGGCAGCATGCGAAGGCTTCGAAGCCGGCCTGGGCCGACGACGAGGAGGAGGGAGAAACGACGGCGCTGGACGATTTAGATGCGGCACCCGTCAAAGTGAGGCGGTCGAGCGAGCAGCTCGAGCGCTTCTCGCGGTTGCGGAAGTCTCGAAGCCCGAAGAAGAAAGCGCCTCAGATAGTTGATGACGGGCCGCCGCCGCAGTCGGCGCTCGTGGCCAAGCTGTTCGGGAAAAGGCCCGCGCCGAAGAAGCCGGAGGTCATCAAACCGGTACCATTATCAATGGAAGACCGGCAAGCCTTGGAAGGCGAACTCTCAAGAACCGAGGCCGAACTCGCCGAGGCGCGCGCGGCGTGCCGGAAGCTGCGCGCCGACGTCGACGCGGCGCAGCGCCGCGCGACGGAAGCGTTAGCGGAGCGGACTTCCGTCCGAAGCCAGCGCCAGAAGGAGCTCGATGAATGGATTGCGCGAGAGCGCGACGTCTGCAAACGTGAAAGTTTGGCGCTGCACCGGGACCGTCGTTCTAGGAGAGACGAGCGCGTCAATTTGGACCGGCAGAAGAAGAAGGAGGTCGAGCGGCTCAAGGAGGAGGCGGCGGCGTTACGAGATCAGCTCGAAGCTCGAGCGCGGCGCGACCGGTTGACGGAGCGGCGCCTGAGCGACCGCAACGCCCAGGCCGAGGCGAAAGCTCGCGAGCTCGCGACGCAGCTGTCGCTCCTCGAGACGCAGAACGCCGAGGCCGCGGCCAAGCGCGCTAGACGGGCGGCGGCGCGCGCGGCCGACCGCGACGCGTTCGGTTTACGGGCGGCCGAGGTCGCGGCCGCTAAAGCCGACGCCGAGGAGACGATGCGGACGCGGTCTTCATTAAACGAGGAGACCGCTGCCTCCTCCCAGCCGTCGGAGACGTTCCTCGACCAGCCGACGACGTTTTTTGAAGCGGAGACGCGCCTCGAGGCCTCGTACGACGCGGGCCGCTACGCTTCGACCCCGCCGGACGAGGAGGACGACGCGTCGGACGACGGCGGCGACGCACTGAGCGCGTCGGCCGCCGACCCGCGCCGCAGCCAGGACAGCTTCGCGCTGCGCCGCAGCCAGGACAGCGTCGCGCGGAGCCAGGACAGCTTCGTCGCACCGCCCGCGCCAATCCAGCAGTCCCAGACCGAGCCGGCCTGGCGCCCCGCGGGCCGCGACGGGAAATTGGAACGGGCCTGGGCCGACGGCACGCGCGAGGTTAAATATCGCAACGGCACGACGAAGCGGTGTTCCGCACATGGCGAGGTCGTCGTGTCCTTCCAGAACGGGGACACGAAGACCACCTCGCCCGAGGGCACGGTCGTCTACTTCTACGCCGCGGCGGACACGACCCATACCACCGATGAGCTGAATGGTATCGAGACCTTCGAGTTCCCGAACGGGCAATATGAAAGGCACTTTGCGTCCGGTGAGAAGGAAATTAGATTTCCGGACGGCACGGTGAAATTGGTTAGGGCTGATGGTGGGACCGAGACGACTTTTGCCGATGGACAAGTCGTCGTCGAGGAGCCGCCGGAGTAAAATTCTAGAAGCAATATGCAAGTGTATCTCTTACTCTAGCGTCTCACAAGACGTTGCCTGTGTACCCTCGCGTGTCGAACCTCACTGGTTCCATGTGGCAAACCTTGGCGGTCTCAAAGACTCCGTCCCCGCTCGCGCCGTACATCTCTTGGTAGACCCGGGTACCGGTGTCAATGGGCATCATCTTGCCGGCGGGCGAGGGTACGAAGGCGATGACGTGGTAGCGGCCCGGGTAGTAGCCGTTGCATTGAAACTGGTGGACGTCGACGATGAGCTGCGACGAGAACGCCGCGGGCGGATTGCGGCAGAACACCTCGTGCGGAAAACCTTCGCTCTCGTCGTAGTCGCCGGCCTCAAAATTCTCCTCGTAGTCGGGGATGTCGCCGACCGCAGCGGCGCCGTGCGCGACGCGGAGGAACGCGCAGAGGTCCAGCCCAGGGGCTGCACAGACCATGTGTTTTTTTTTGTGAGAGTAGTTTGCTCCATCGCTGTGCGTAGGAAAACTCCGCGTTTTGGCTTCACGAATTCGACGGCTCGAAAGTTTCTGTTCCTCACTCGCAATGAATCAATCAAACAATGAGTGCCAGCCAGCCTAGGCAGAGAGCCAACCTGTTTTATCTCGGATCGTCTGTCGGATCCCTCCTTGGATCGTGTGTCGGATCCGAGTCCCTCCTCCTCGGCTAGCTGGACGCGTAAGAACTAATACAGACAAACAAAACTACTCAGGCCGTCGCGAGCCCCGCCGCCTCGCGCACCTCCTGCTCCCGAGCCCGCGCCGCCGCCGCCTCCAACGCAGGCAGTGCCGCGCGTGCCCCGGCCTCGTTGAACAACATGTACCGGTTGTCGCGCCGCTGATACAGCCCCGAGGCCTCGTCTCTATCGAACGCGTCGAGGGCGTCCTCGCGCCGATTCCGCGGCCGCGCCGGCACGCGGCCCCGTTCGCTCCGCAGGCAATGCGCGAGCGCGCCGTCCCGCAACCAGTCCTCGGACCGCGCGTGGGTGCAGTACAGCGCGACGCTCGCGTCCGTCGACAGGGTCGACCGCTGCCGCGCGAGGAGTTCCGGATCCAAAGCTCGTGCGTAGAACGCGTGGGCATCCCTCAGCTCTTCGAGCCGCTGCTCCACCTGATGGACGACGCCCGGCGCGTCCAAGGAAGGCGCGTCCGTTTTTAAAGAAGAGCACGGTCTCAATCCGAGACGCTTACATAACGCGTCTCGATTGACGTCGTCCTCGGGGCGGTCGCCCTTAACAGGCCCCGCGAGGACCTCGACCTCGCCCAACACCGCGGCGCAGACGTCCCTCGCACTACAGGACTGGGGCAGCCCTTCATATTTACCACTCTCAAGTATCTTGGACACGCCCGCGGCCCGCGACGCCTCCAAAACCCCAGCACAATCGGAAGGCCTCAGGTCGCGCTCCCTTAATGCCTCCGTCATATCATCACGAGCTCGTTCAGCTCGTCTAGACCGCGCCTCGGCGTCCACATCACCTTTCGAGGGTCTCTCAAGTAACCCGGGGTCCGCGGCGACGCGCGCGTACTCGCCGTACTGCCTTTCGCCCCTTGCATCCACGGCGAACTGCAGCCGTCCCACGAACGTAGAATCGGACTTGATAGATGCATCTAAAGCAGCTCGTGAGGCCGCCGCTTGCGCCTCCAGACCTTCCACCGTGAGAGGCGTAGCACCGAAGAGCACCCGCACCAACCTTTCCGCTTTTTGGCAAGGGTCGTCGTCGTCCGATTCCTCCTCTATCGTAATAGGAGACGCCCGTTCCCGCAGGTCATCGTCGAGCTTCGGCGGCGTCTCCGGTACCTTTACTTCTTCCTCGATAGCTATCCCCTCGTCGTCGTCATCATCTGGTATAGCTAAGGCCGCAACATTGCTACTCCCGAGCGCCAAGAATCGCTTTTCTACGGTGGAAGAAGCATCATCGGCAGCAAGGGGCACGGGCGTGCTCGAATCGGCTTGCAAGATCTTGTCGAACTGGGTGAGCTTCGACGGCTGGTGGACGCGCTCGAAGCGGTGCTTCGCGGCCTCTTTTAGATTTGACGCTTCCGTACTTCGTAAGGATGCGTCGTACGTTTGTAGCGCGTCGCGCCACCACTTTGAGAGGAGGTCGTCCCTACGATTACATCTTCGTACGACTCTCGCTCGCACATCTTCACTGGTATCTTCCTCGGAGTCTGATAACCAAGCGTCCTTCTTCACGGCCATCGTCAGGAGACACCCTTCCTGCACTTTGACGTTGTGGAGGTAGTAGTCACTGTCGAGGTCCCAAAGCGGTATATCTTCTTCTGAGGGCGTAAACGTGCCCAAAAAAACATTAATGGCGTCCTGCTTCAATCGATCCGTAAACGCGTTCGAGTAGTACCTTCTTATACTCGTAAGTAGTTCCTGGTGCTTCGGGACGACGGTGACCGATTCACCTCGCCTTATACCAGCTCTTTTATGGGCTTCGGAGCCGCCATACTGCAAAGATAAAGCATCACCGACGGCCGAATAGAGCTCCATCAGCACCAGCAACAACCGCGAACCCGGTTCTAGGGAAGCACCTCGGACAAAGCCTAACGCATCGACGCATCTCGCCAACGCAACAGCTCCCACCGCGAACTGCGCCACGTTCGTTCTGTCTAGGCAATCAATACAATTCGACCGCAGCACACCTCGTTGCAACTGGACCTTCGTGCCTTGGCACTGGAAGAAGCGCGTCTCATCAAGGGTCCACGCCGCGACGTCTGATAGAGCGTCCAGTACTGTCGGTTTCTTCGATCGAGACGCCGCCGAGAAATCTAAAGCGCAGTACCGCACTTTGGTCTCGGAAGGTAGACTCGTGTTCACACATTCAATGGCCCTCCGAAACTCCGCACTCACCACCGTCTCTCGGGCTCGTCTCTCCACATGCTTCGTCAAGTCCAACACCATGCAGGGCCCGCCGTACCTCTCCAGCAAGTCGGCAAAATGTTTTTGAGACGCCGTATAGGTAGGGTCGACGCGATCGACGATAATAGGAGGCTTGGGTAAAGTAACAGAAGTAGCCTGCGTCCAGAAAATTGGGATACTTCCACGAACCTGGACGTACGACGCGAAGCCGCCCGCCCCATACCCGGGCGCGTGCGTGATCTGTTCCAACTCGACGTCGTTCGCCACGGCTCCCGTATCCGACGCGCCTCTTTTTAAGTATCTTGTACCGGCGAAGTGTCTAGAACGCCTTGCGATTAATGTGACAACTAAACTCCGCCCAAACAACGCACAGGTCCGCTGCACGAAGGCGCCATGTACCAGGGTGACGCACCATCTTCCTACAGAATTACCGAGGGCGTCCCGCAGCTCCTTCACAAGCTTGTGGTTCCACGCGTAGCTGCTCCGTCGCGACGGCTCCGGAGGCGGTATATCTGCAGCGGGATCCTGACTCGACAGGGGTGCTTGGGCATGCATCACGTGCTGCAACGTTTGGGTCAAGTCGTAAGCATAAGAAAAATAAAAGTCCTTCGAGAGGTCCACGAACTGGAAGAGACTGACGTAGCGCTGCTCCGCCGTCTCGCGCTGCGTCGGGTTTAGTCTTCTATTTGTTTCTGCCACGAACGATCTTATGAGAGATCGATCGTCAGATTTGGTCACGGCCGGTCTGATAGGTATCAACTCGGTGGCCTTGATGCCGTAGATCGGCGCGCCGCCGATGCGTCCCACTTTTCTTCTTTGGGTAATCAACACGCAGTAGTAGCAGTCGAGGAAGCGCACGAAGCCTAAAATCCCGTAACCCGTCGCGACTCGTCGTAGCCCGCCGCCCTGTTTATTGCCCTCGTGGGCCATCTCCAGCACGTCTCGCAACTCGTCCTTCGAGTAGGAGGACGCGTCTTCTTGAGCTAAGTCTATGAGCGACGGGGCGCTTCTTCGCAGGACTTTGAGGACGCGGTATTTCAGTTGCTGGCGGTCGCAGCCGACGACGTACAGGTGCTGCTGCGTCTCGTAGATGACGAATTTTTCCAGGCCGGCGCAGGTGGGCTCGCAGGCGAGGTTCATCTTGTTTGCGCGTCGATGGCGTCGGCGCTCTCAGTTTTGTGTTGCGAGACTGTGCTTGCCAGGGCTGCTCTCCTCACGCGTTGGCCATGGCGCAGCTTTGCGCTTTGTTTTGAGACGTATAGATCTGAAGTCTGAGGTTACGCTGATCCACTGAATCGACTCGTTTGGCTGCTGCGGCTGATGAAACCGAGAGCTAGCGGACTGTAAGACACTAGCGATCCCTAGAAGCATGCCGCAAAACAACATCTCTTGCCAGAAGGCTCGTCGCAGCGGTGGCCGCGGTCGCCGACCTCGCCGAGAGCAACTTCAGAGACCAGTACAACTTACGACGAGGACGACGCGCGCCGGCGAGACAAGAAAACTTTTTTGGGACAAAGAACGAGGACAGAGAGAAGACGGCGGAACCACGGCGTTCACCAGCGCCGGCGCCGCGCCGCCGCGGCCTGCTCGTGCGCGCGCCGCCGCGCGTTCGCGCGCTCCGTCGGGCGCAGGCGCGCCGCCGGCGCCGGCGCCGGCGCTACTGAAGGCGCGGCGACGGTCGCGGGCGCCGGCGCCGGCGCCTGGAGCGGCGAGGGAGTCTGCGTCTTCTTTTCGGGTGTGGGAAGCACGGCGCCGCGCGCCGCGAGCGCCGCCGCAAGTAACGCGCGGGACACCTCGTCGAGCGTCTCGGGGGGGGACCTGGACCTGGGCGAGGGCGAGCCTGCGTGTCACGAGAGTCATATGTCGCGGTGGACGTGGACGCGGTACGACGGACGCGTCGGCCGGCGGCAGCTCGGCCCAGCAGCGCTCTAGCGAAGCGGCCGCCGCCGCGGCGAGGCCCGGTGGCAGCGGGCCCGGGCTCTTGGCCTTGTGCGGCGTGCGCGCGGCCGCGGGCCGCGCGAGGAAGGCCGCGAGCCCGGACTGCGCCTCGGGCGCGACGTCCGCGGGCGTGACGCTGGGGGGCTCCTGCGCCGCCGTGCGCGCGCGCTTCGGCGGCGGCTCGGCCATCGGTCAAGGCACCAGAACACGAAATGGGGTAGGTTATCACGCGTCTGGCGCCGCACGGTGGTCCCGACGCGCCGGGGCAGCGCACTGTAGTAGCCGCGGCGTGTCGTCGGCTGCTGCGATGGCAATGGTTTGCGTGTGCGTTCGGCAAGGTGTTCGGCTGCCTCTGAAATGGGGACCTCGATGCTGTTTGGGCGGGCTGCAGGCCGGAGTCTTACGCGGGTGGAGGACTCCTCGGGGCGGCGAACATGTTCCGCGACGTCTCTCGCGTGTTCCTCCTAGTGTGTCGGTACGCTAGCAGATTATGGACGTTGCAAAAACGCGCTTGCTCACGAAGGGCCCTGTGGGCCGTGTAGAGCTAGTTTCACGCAGCGGCGACCTGCTAAGTGCTGTCAGTTAGTGGCTGGGCGGCGACGACGCGAAAATGGCCGCCCGCAGGCCGCTAGGGGCCCTAACCAACCAGCAACAAGCCGCAGCGCCGCAGCCGCCAAAAAACCAAGCCGCAGCGCTGCAGCGGCCGCGGCCAGCAGTCTACCGCTGCGACCACTGCTTCAGTTTTACGGGCTCCTACGCGGCCGTCGCGGCGCACGAGGCGACCTGCCCCTGCGCCGCGCCATCTATCAAACGGGAAGTTGTGACACCACCGCCCGCCGCGCCGGCACCAAAACGCCGCGTCCCGCTCTGGGTCCTCGTTTGTATTCTATGGGCGGGCTACGAGGCCGCGCGGCCCATTCCGCAGCCCGTCTGCCCCGCGCGGCCGCGGCCCTTCGACGAGATTCTCATCGAGCAGTTGGCGGATGTTGCGGCGTCGGAAAGTACTGCGCTCGTCGTGCGTGAAGACGTGGGTTACGGCGTCGCGGGGAAATTGGGCAACGCGTTCCTGAAGGCGTTGTTTGCGCCGGTTCGCGTGTTGCTCGCGCCCTTCCGCATGATGTTTCGCCGGCGTTAGAGAGACTAAGATAAAGACCTTACAGCCGGTCCACCAAACCAATCCCCAGCACCTCCTCGAGCCCCAACCGCAAAGCAGCCGCCGTCGCGGCACACAAAGTCGCGCGCGACGCCCTCACTTCATCGCTCTCCGCCTTGAGCACGGGACACGACTCGTAGAAGCGGTTGAAGATCTGGGCCAGCTCGAAGAGGTAGTCACACAAAGCGTTCGGCCGCAGCTCCCTTTCTAGATCGACAATAGTAGCGGACAACAGCGCTAAATGTCTAGCCAAATCGCGCTCGGCCTCCTCCTTCAGCACGACCTTGCCCACGCCGACCTCTTCCTGGGCCTTCCTCCGAATCCCGTTGATCCGCGCGTAACCATACAGCATATAAGGCGCCGTGTTGCCCGACAAAGACAACATCTTCTCGTAGGAGAACTTGTAGTTCGACTCCCTATTTAGCGAGAGATCCGCGTACTTTACCGCACCAATTCCGACGACTTTCGCCAGCTCATTTAAGTCATCGGCATCCGAATCCCGCTCTTGCAGCTCCGTCAGACACCTCGATTCGGCTTCGTCGAGTAAATCCTTCAGTCTAACCGTCTCACCGCTTCGTGTGGCGAACTTTTTCCCATCTTCACCCTGCACCAAACCGAACGGGACGTGCTCGAGAGACATGTCCCCGAGCTCTTGGGACCGTTGGGCAGCTTGAAACACGGCCTTGAAATGGCCTGACTGACCCGCATCTGTCACATAGAGGACCCTATTCGCTTTCAATTCCTTTGATCTATAATCTACTGCTGCCAAGTCAGTAGTCGCATACAGAAAGCCACCGTCCGACTTGCGGATGATCAAGGGTACCTTTTCCTTCTTCGTATCCTTTTCGTCGAAGACCACCAGAGCGCCATCTGACGTCTCGGCGACGCCCGTCTTCTCGAGCTCCTCTACCACAGATGATAGCCTATCATTATAGAACGACTCGCCCTTCTCCTCCAGTCCCTGGACACTCAAACGATCATAGATCGCATCGAACTCGACGCGAGACACGTCGCACAGCTTCCGCCAGGCTTCCAGAGTACTTTCATCACCTTTCTGCAGGGACACGACGCGTTCTCGCGCTCGCTCCTTGAAATCACCATCAGAATCGAAGCGCTGCTTCGCTTCCTTGTAGAACGCCACGAGATCAGAGATCGAAGCGTCCGTGTTGTCTCCTAAATGTTCTAATAACATACCAAATTGTGTCCCCCAGTCGCCGACGTGGTTCTGCCTTATGACGTCGTGGCCCCGCAGCTCCAGACAGTTCGCGAGGGCGTCGCCAATAATGGTAGACCGTAAGTGCCCAACATGCATCTCCTTGGCGATGTTCGGCGACGAGTAGTCGACGACGATCGTTTGTTTGATAGAAGCCTTCGGGAGTCCACAGTTTTGTTCCGTGGCCATGGCTTCCACTGTTTCTGACAAATATTCGTCGGATAACCTCATGTTCACAAAACCCGGGCCGGCTACTTCTAAAGGTGTCGCTAACGTACTCTGAACAGTATCGTCGACCTCCAGCCGCTCCACTAATTCCGTCGCCACTTCGCGGGGATTTTTCTTCAGGGGCTTGGCGATGGCCATGGCCGCGTTGCACTGGAAGTCGCCGAAGGTTTTTTTTGTGGCCGGCCGCAGTGCTGCTTTTGAGGGGTCATTATATTCCGGCCCGAAGGCCGCTCCCAGTGCCGAGGCGACGGCCTTTTCCAACACTTCGCGCGGGTCGCCGGCGGCCGCGAAGGCCCGCGTGAAGCGCGGCCGCTTGGCGGCCGGCGCCACGAGGGCCCGCGCCACGCCGGCGAGCATCATGAGCCAGAGTGGTCGCATGCGTGAGAGGGCTCTCGCAGGCGATGCGGCCGTGCAGCGTCACACGTGTGGTTACGGTACGGATCGCTGCGTGCGCACGCGAGGTTTTGCAGCGCTGGCGACTTCCTTATCGTGTCGCACGCCTGTTGCAAGCCCGTTGCTGCTCTGCGGCGCGAGTTGCACCCACGATGGCTAGCGGCAGTGAGACACTAGCAAGCGTCTCACTCGAGCTCTGCAGCCTAATTGGGCTGCTCCCCGTGCGCTTGCAGCATTCTGTGGGTGTCAGCGCACGCCTCGCAACGTCTGCCCCATAAGCCATCGCCGCGGCAGCAGTACGCGAGCCAGGTCCACACTCCACGAGGCTGCCTCGAGTGCATTAGCTGCCACGCGCGCGGGATCGTCGTCATGTCTGCACTGACGGATGGGACCGGTGCCATCACCGTCAACGTCGGAGGCACAGTCTACACGACTACCCTGGCCACGCTCACGAGAGTCGAGGGCAGCATGCTCGGCGCGCTGGCCGAAGCTCTAAGCGACGGCGAGGTGCTGTTCATCGACCGCGACGGTCCGTCCTTCCGATAATTCCTGAACTATCTGCGTGACCCGTTTGCCAAGCCGCTGCTCCCCCGGGACCCGACCGACCGGGACCAGCTCGCGCGAGAGGTGGATTTCTATGGCGTCCCAGGACTACTCGGCGGCTCTTCTACGACCGAAGCAGCGGGAGGTGGCTGGAAGGGCGAGACGGCGTGTACGCGAGTACTGCCACAAAGCGAGCTTTACGGGTTACAGTCTGGAAACGTAATTTATCGTCCGCAGCACTCGAATAATTATGAATCTACGTTCACAACCACATTTCCCAGAAGCTCACGTCACCAAATTGATGAAGGTCCCTTTCCACGTGTTTGGAAACAATTCCCATGCCATGACCTACGTGGTCTGTCCTTACGCTACATGGATCTAAGAATGTGGAATCTTCGCGGCTGCAATTTAGCTGGCGTCGACGCGACCGGTGCCGACTTCACAGGGGCTAATCTATCTGATGCCAACCTTTCTGGAGCGAATCTACAGGAAGCAATGTTCGTCACTGCAATTTTGAATCGCAGCAAATTTAGTGGGGCGGACGTGCGAAGGGCATGCTTTAACCAAACTTACAGGGAAGTGGTCGAAAGAGAAGCTGCCCCGGGTGTCTTCTACCGTGAGGGGCATGACTTGATTTTCTTGCCGGATGGACAACCCCATGTTCCTCAACCTGAAACCATAAGCCAATCGGTTGGGGCACTCTTCCCCGTTCCATAACTGAAGTTTGTTTGGAATCTAGTGCTAGGTGAATCGATTTGGTTCAACGATATATAAGTTAACGCCCTAGAGCACGGCATCCAGCGCCGCGGCCCACTCGGCGTCGCTCGAGTGCTTCTCGGCCGCCGCCGTCGTGACCCCAAATTCTTTCCCCTCGGCGTCGTCGCGCGCGAGTGATCGGACCAGGGCCTGGCAGACCTGGACGCGGCCGGAATCGCCCGGCGACGCGTCGGACGCGCAGGCCGTGAAGACGGCTCTGAGTCCAGGTCCTTCGGCCGAGTCGCCTGGCGTCAACGCGACGCCTCGCGTGTCGCAGTCGAAGAGCAACTGCCAATTGACGATATCTTTCGCGAGATCATCATAGAGCTTCTCCGATAATGTGGGAACAGCATCCGGCACGGGGTCGTCCGGGCTCGCCGGCCCGCCACCTTTGAGGGTTCCGCACCGCACGATGGTCAACCCGGACCCTTCTCTACTGGCAAGTTTGGACTTGAGTTTGTTTTCGAAGTCGCGGTACATCTGGACCTGCTTGTCGGAAGCCGCCCAGACCTCCTTGTTCGCCGCTGTTTTCGAGGCTGCCACAAACGGCCCGTAGCCCTTGCCGTTCAAATGTTTACTGAGACAGGCTACGCGTTTCGCGCCTCCAGTAGCGGGTAGGACCACATCTAACAGAGTATCCGTCAGCGTCTGTTCGGCATCAAACGCAATGATCAGACCGTCGGCGTTCGCGACGGCGTCGTTAAAAGCTTCCACATCTTCGTCGCGCGTGACGCCGAGCACCGTCAAATTCGGGTCGCGCGGCTCCTCCCGAGCTTCGCTCCACAAGAGTTGCGTGAAGAGCTCTTCCCTGGCAGAGACGATGGTCGTCTTGTAGCCCATCTTGGCCGCCGTTTTTGCTGCTAACAAAAAGACGGGGCCGTTGCCGACGGCTAAGACGCGGCCGCCCGGCGGCACGGCGGCCATTGTGACGGCTGGTCGCCGTCGCTGCGGCGCTTGCAGCGCCGCGGCGGCGGCGAGGAGCAGGGCGCAGCACGTATGCCTCGCAATCATGGTGTGCTGTGCAGGGTGTGCCTGTGATTTGCAACCAGGTGTCGCGAGAGATGCGCAATTGCTTGCGCGTCGGTGTTGTTGTAAGCAGTTGTTGACCTGCTGTCACTGTCGTCCCTCCTGCTGCAGTGTGAGCAGCGCTGCGGTCGAGGGATCGCGGCTCGGTTGATCAAGCCTGGCTGAGTCGGGTTTTGTTGCGCCGTGCAAGCCACCGATTCAGCTGTCGAACGAAGCTTCGGTAGACCGCCCGACGACGCTTATGGCGCCAACGACCATCGGGCGATTCGATGGCAGTCAACAACGTAGGCATCATCCTAAAAATCGGCTGCACAGCTCCAGCGATTGCAAAGACACAGCGAGACATTAGCATTAGTGCCGGTTGCAAGCAAGAAGCCAACTGCAAGTTGCGCCGCAGCATTTGCAACACCCAATAAGCACAGCGAGCACAGCCTTGCAAGGCAGCAGCACAGCCATCACCGCGACGCATTAAAAATGAGCGCCCAGACCCCCCAGACGACCGGCGACTTCACGAACAAGCAGTTCTCGGAACAAGAAGTAGCGAATAAAGTCATCGAGCAGTACAGCGAGGCGCACGCGCGGACGTTCTATAAATACGTCATGGGTGGTGGGGGTTATGATATTCATTATGGCATGTTCCGCACTGCCCAAGACGGCGTCTTCGAGTCGTCGAAGAACACGAATGCTGCGTTACTGCGGTTGTTGGACCAGACGAGACCCGTCACGAAAGAAAGTGTGGTCCTCGATCTAGGCTCAGGACACGGTGGACTCAGCCATGAAATAGCCCAGACCTTCGGCTGCAAGGTCATCTCCTTCAACATCTCGCCGGAGCAGAACCAGATGAATCTGGACGAGGCTAAGAGGTTAGGTGTCGGCGAACTCATTTCCGTGAGGTGTGGCGATTTCAACGATCGCGCGAACTTTCCGCCCTCGGACCTTGGTGAAATCACGCATGTTATTAGTTGCGAGGTCTTCTGCCATGCGGCGTCGAAGCCTAACTTGCTCGCGGACGTCCGGAAAATTGTACAACCGGGAGCTGCGTTAGTGTTCACGGACATCATGGGCGCCGACGGGGCGGATGAAAAAGCTCTCAAAGACTTTACGGATAGGAACGCTACCACTGCGATGGCGAGACCGTCGCAATACCTCGATTGGTTGAAGGCCGCGGGTTTTTGTCATGTGGGCTTCTTCGACGGCTCCGGCCACTTGCTGCCCTACTTCTCGGCGATGTTGGACGTGTGCCACAAGCAAGGTGGAGCCATGGTGAAGGACGGCGTGCCCCAGCCCTACCTCGACAAGTGGATCGCCTCTTTGACGGACCGCGTCGCGATCCAGAAGGACAAGGCCGTGTTTGCGTGGGGGCTCTTCAGCGCGCGCGCGCCGGGGTCGCTGTACTGATCTGCGGTTTGCGTAAGAAGAGTACATAAGCTCGGCTGAGGGGGCTGAGGCTAGTTACGTCGCAGGGATATCGGGGCTAGTGTCTTACTGGCCGCGAGCTATCAATCTTGGCGGGAGCGTTTTTGGCTCGTAAGCTCGGGGTAGGCGGCAGCTCAGCACTCCCTGTTGATGGAGGAAGCCTACCTTGCAACGGAGAGCAGCTGTGCGCTGTGAAATTCCATCGCTTCGCGATTTTGCGCGCTCAGGAGCCAAGGGGGCCTGAGAGGCCAGTGACCCAGGAAGGCCTGGGGCGCTGCGACAGTGCGCAGCTCGCGCTGACAGCTGTGGATCCACGTTGCGCAGCGCAGCGCGAGGTCACTAGATAGCTAGCATGGCGACCCGCGAGCTCGAATCTATCCTCGAGCGCCTCGGCTTGAACCGCTACCTCGAACATTGCAGGCGGGAATGCATCGACGACGACTGCCTCGACACGCTGGAGCGAGATGATATTAGGGAGCTTGGTCTGCCGATCGGGCCTGCGCGACGATTCGAGGCCGCGCTCGCCGACCGCCGGAGAATCCGCGGCTCGACGGAAGTGTCTCCCGTCACGCCTTCGCCGGCGGCGCCGCGACGACCCGAGCCCGCCCAGCCGCTCGCTGCCGCCGCGCCGCCACTCCCGGCGCCGCCGCGGGACGCCTCCGGGGAGACGCTCTGGCCGACGGGCCCGCCCGGTGAAGATACGCTGTGCGAGATCTGCATGGACGCAGCGGTGGCCGTCCGCCTCGAGTGCTCTGGGGCGCACGAGTTCTGCGTCGACTGCCTAGATAGGTGGGCGCAGCAGACCGCATCCAAGGCGCAAGCGCACACCTCCTGTCCGACCTGTCGGGCACCCGTCGTCAAGGCCGTCGATATTGCTACTGGAGCGCCACGACCCTTAACAAAACTGGTGACCGCGTGGGGCGGCGCCGGGACGCCCGCCGCGAGGGCTCGACAAAGGATTGAAGCGCTCGCAATGGCGGAGCGGCGTGAAGCGGCTGAGCGCGAGCGGGCCGCAGCGGCAGCGCTGGCCGAGCGCGAACGCGTCGCGGCGGCGGCGCGAGCCGCCGCCGAGGCGGCCGAGCGCGAGCGCCGACGGCGGCAAGCGCCGACCGCGATCCTGCGGCGCGAACCGACGCCGCCGCCGCCTCAAGACGCCGAGGTCGACGCGGCCGCCTTCGCGCGCGCAGTCGCCGGCTGGGTCGCCTTGCAGGGAGGCCGCGTCGCGGCGACGGAACTCTCGCAGTTCTACCAGAGTGTAGCGGCGCGCGGATTCCAGCCCAAGAAGGGCGCACTCAAACTCCTCCAGCCCGTGGCCGCGGCGGCGGGGTTGCGCATCTCTCAGACCACCGACTCCGCGTACGTCATCGAGACCGTCTCGGCGCCAAGCTTTGAGCCAAGCGAGCCTCTCGGAGTTGCGGTCGCCTTCGCGCGCGCGCTCCGCGGCTGGATCGCTTCTCGGAAGGCAGGCCGGATCGAGGCGAACGAGCTCGCGGAGTTCTACTGGACGCTGGCGGCGCGCGGCCCCGTGACCAAGGAGGCCATTTCCAACCTCGGCGGTCCCCTCAAGCTCCTGCGGCCCGTGGCCGCGGCGGAGGGCCTGCGCATCGTGGAGCGAACTAATGGACAGCATGCTATCGAGGTCGTCGACCCGACGGCGCGCGCGGCGCCGCGAGACACTCCCGCAGCGGCGCTCAAGGGTAAGGGCGGCGAGGACGGATACTGCGTCACGATCCACAACCTCTCGTACGACACGAAGCGCTACGACCTCAAGGAGCACGTCAAGTCCGTATTAGTCAAGTCCGTACTAGACGGCGGCTTGGGCGGCTTCGGGCGCGTCGAGCTGCAGATGCAGCCCGATGGCACCTCGACGGGCCGCGCGCGCGTCCGCTTCCGCTTCCTGAAGGACGCCGAGGCCGCGGCGAAGGCGCTCCACGACACGGAATTAGACGGGCGGAACCTGAGCGCGCGCGTGGCGAAGCCGCGCCCGGAGCGCCCGACGGGCAAGGGCGCGCCCACACCGACACCCACTCCCGAGGCGCCACCGTCCGCTCCCACAGCACCACCGGCGTCCCTGCGCGCCGTGGAGGGCGAGATCCTGGCCATCGTCGACGACCGCGGCGGCCAGATCGAATTTGGAGATCTCGCGGAAGCCTACCGAAAGGTCCACGGCAAGGCCATCGACTACCGCGCGCTGGGCTTCGAGCGGCTGAGGCTGCTCGTCGAACACCTCCCCGGCATTGACTTCGACACGCGCTTCACATCAAACCTCCAGCTCACTGTACTACGCCGCGCCGTAGCCGGCGACCAGCCGACGACGCGCGACTGCCTCATCGACGCGCTCGCGAGGTGGATCGGCCGGAGGAAGGACGGGCGCGTGCGATCGGACACGGCTGATTTGTGGCTCACGCAACACCGCGCACGCTTCGGGGTCGATCTCGTGCCCGAGGGACTCGACTGGCTCACCGTCGGCGTCCTGGCTCCACACGGCCTCCGCAAGCGCCGCGCGACGGGATTTTTCTGGCTCGAGGTCACGGCCTCGGCAAGCGCGCCCGCACCGGCACCGTCCGAGGCGGCGTCGGCGCCCGCTCCCGCGACGAAGCCGGCGCCCACTCCCGCGGCGCCGGCGGCGCCGGCTTCCGTAGCGCCGGAGCCGACGGACCCGCTCGCGCTCTTCATGACGCGCGCGAGAGCGCGCGTCGATCGCGCCGGGTCGTTGATGGGGAACGAGGCTCCTCGTTATACCAAGCTCCCGACGCCGCGCAAGAAGCTCATCGAGCTATGTGCTCAGCAGTACGGCCTGCGCTTCCAAGACCGAGCCGACGGCGAGCATTGGGTCCTGGTCGATGGCGAGCAATGGCTCGCGAGCCAACGGCAAGCAGTGGAAGCCGCGTTCGACGGCGCCGCGGCGCCGCCGCCGCCGTCGAGCTCGCGCCGCGGCGAAGCCGATCAGCCCGCGCCAAGCCGGGAGACTATCCCGCTCGTGTCCGAGATGCGCGACGCCGAGGGGATGCGCGCGCTCGCGGCCTTCGTCGCCGGGCGCCCGGACGGCACGCTCGACAGCGGCGAGCTGGCGCGGTTCTACGGCTCTGCGCTCGGGCAAGGACGGAGGATCGCGAAGGCGACGATCCTGGCGCAAGCCGAGCACTTCGACCTCACAGTTCGCGACAAGACCGCGAGCGGGTTCACGCTGGCCACGACGCTGATGAACCGGACCGCGAGATGGGCACTCGTCTCGGAAGCCGAGGAGGCGGCGCGACCGGCGCGCGCGCCTGTCGAGGCTCCGGCGCCGTCGGCGGCCGTCGAGCCCGCCGCGAGTTATCCCGAGCCGCCGCCGCTAGCGGCGGTTTTGGCGCCGGTTCCGCCCGCGGCGCCGCGCACCGAAGAGGAGCTATTCGCCTACGTACGGGAGGTCTACGTACGGGCGGCTCAACGGGGGGGCGGCTCGGCGGAGGAGCGGCTCGCGGCCCTGCGGGCCGCGGGCGTCGCGACGGACGAAGAAGCCCAAAACATACTGGCGCGACTGGCGCGCGCGGACTCCACGCCGACGCGGCTCGAGGCCCTACGCGCCGCGGGAATTCCGCCGCCACCGCCACAACCGCTGGAGATTGAGGGCAGCTCGACGGCGCGGCTCGCCCTCGATGCGCTCCGGGCCGCGGGTATACCGCCGCCGCCCCCGCCGCCGTCGTCGTCGTCTCCGCCGCCGCCGCAACCGCGGCAGTCAGTCGACCTCCCGGGCTTCGCGCCGGCGCGCTTCCGCTCGAGCAGCCCCCTCCACGACGGAGACGCAGCAGCGCTCCGGGAGCGGTCGGCCGCCGACGACCGCGCCGAGGCCGGCCTCGAATAACTGTGCTAAGTAACGTGAACTAGTTTACCCAGCGCGTGCTCACACATCGTCGCCGACGGCGTCGCCGCAGCGCGCGCAGAGCGCCGGGTGGTTTGCGAGAGACCCCACGGTGCTATCGTGGTACCAGCACCGTGCGCAGCGCGCCGTCGACGCCTCGACGACGCCGACGGTAGCGCCCGTGGTCGAGTCCGCGGCCGCGACGACGTGCTGGTCGGCGCAGACGCCGCAGACGGCGTCGCTCGACTCCACGACCTCCACGTCCGACACGAGGAACAGGAAGCGCAGGTCGTCGACCGCGTCAGCAATATCTTTACCGTGCGGCGCGATGACCTGAGACGTGTCCGCGAGGCCCGCGAGCGACGCGTCGAATGCCACGCGCTTCTCTGCGTCAGCTGGAGGGGCCACGACGACCTTCGCGTCCAACGAAGCGCCGACCAACTTGTCGCGCCTGGCAGCCTCCAGGGCCCGGTTCGCGTCGTCCCGCAGCTGCCGCCGCGCGTCCCACTTGGCCTCGTCGTGGGCTTTGAATGGCGCCAGCGACCCCCGCGTCCACGGCTCCGCGAGGTCGAAGACCGAGCCGCGCTCCGCCGAGAAGGCATCGCCGGCCTTGTAAGGTAACGCCTGCCAGAGCTCCTCGGCGAGGTGCGGCAGTAACGGCGCCAGCAATCTTGGTAATGTATTCAAACAGGCGATCAAGACGCTCTGGCACGACCGCCGCCGCGCCGAGTGCTGCGGGCTGACATATAACCTATCTTTCGCCACGTCCAGATATAATGCTGATAACTCATTGGTAGCGAAGGCAGATAAAGCATTCACCGCGCGCTGGAATTGATAGGAGTCATAAGCGTCGTAGCATTCTACTTCGAGAGCGTTCAACCGGCCCAGTAACCACTTGTCCAAAGATGGCAAGGAATCATACTGAGCAGACGCGTCGTAAGCCGCAAAGTCCGAACTACCTTCATCCGGAACGTCCGCCACATTCCCGACCATGTACCTCAACGTATTGCGCAGCTTCCGGTACTGCTCGAAGACCTGCTTGATCGCGTTCGGGCCGATGCGGACGTCCGAAGAATAGTCGACCGTGGCCACCCACAGCCTCAAAACGTCGGCGCCATACGCCGGCTCCTTCTTCAGGTTGTTGCCTCCTTCGATCACGAGCTTCGGGTCTACCACATTGCCCAGCGATTTGCTCATCTTAAAACCTTTCTCGTCCAGAACAAAACCGTGGGTCAAGACCGACGAGTAGGGGGCTTTATTTCTACATGCCACGGATGTGAGTAGAGACGACTGGAACCATCCTCTGTGTTGATCACTCCCTTCCAGATACAAGTCTGCCGGTTGATCGTCGCTCTTGCCTAATTCACTTCGCTGGCCCACCACGCCGGCCCACGACGTCCCACTATCGAACCAGACGTCCATCGTGTCCGTGCCCTTGACGTAGTCCTGCTTGTTTGTGATAGTATCAGGCAGTAGCTCGTCTACATCTAATTCAAACCACACGTTCGTACCTCTCTCTTCGACGAGTGATACTATTTTGTCTAGAGTCTCGTCCGTAACTAACGGTTCGCCCGTCTCCTTATGGTAGAATACCGGTAGAGGTACGCCCCAGGATCTTTGTCTGGAAATGCACCAGTCGCCCCTAAGCTCCGTCATGGCACTGATTCTATTTTTACCTACTGAGGGTGTCCACGTGACCTCATTGATGGCCCTGAGAGCGTCTTCCCGAAACGAATCGACGGACGCGAACCACTGGTCCGTGGCTCGCATTAAAACGGGTTTCTTGGTCCTCCAGTCGTAGGGGTAGCGGTGCTCGTACGGCTCACTTAATAAAACTTTGTCGCCTAGGCGCTCCGTGATTTCCTCGGACCCTTTTGTGAGTACGGGTAGGCCCTCCAAGTCACTCCCAGCTTCTGCCGTAAACTTGCCGGCAGCGTCCACGGGTGAAAAAGGAGGCAAGTCATATTTCAGGCCGGTCTGGTAGTCGTCCTGGCCGTGTCCTGGTGCGGTGTGGACTAGGCCCGTGCCGCCTTCCGACGTGATGTAGTCGCCACCTAGTACTACTGAGGCGTCGCCTGGGATCGCGTTATTCGGTACGGGTCTCTTGTATTGAGTACCAACGAGCGCCTCGCCCTTCAACAACCCAATCACATTTAATGGAGTATCGAACTTCGCCGCGAGCTCGTCCACCAGATCTTCGGCCACAATTAATTTGCGTGATCCGGAATCGACCACAGCATAGGTCAAATCGCCATTCACCGCCACCGCCAAATTCGCGGGCAGGGTCCAGGGCGTCGTCGTCCAGACCGCGAGCTGCACGGCATCGTCGGTGAGCTTTTCCAAAGCTTCGGACTTCGAAGTGACATCTAAAGCTGCATAGACGGAGGGCGACGTGTGGCCTGCGCGCGGCGCCTCGTGAGTACGCCACCGACGCGGCGTCGGAAGGAAGGACACTGGACACAAACCATCAGGATACTCGAGCTCCGCCTCGGCCAAGGCAGTACGACTCGACGGCGAGTACCAGACGGGCTTCAAACCTCTGTAGATCGAACCGCGCTTGAACATGGCCGCGAAGACCCGCAATTGCGCCGCCTCGTACTGCGGCTGTAAGGTCAAGTACGGTTGGTCCCAGTCGGCCCAGACGCCGTACCTCTTGAACGACTCCCGCTGGTTCTCCACCGTCTCCTGGGCGAACTGCGCGGCGCGCTCCCGTAGCTGCAACGGCGTGAGCGGCGGCGGTTGTTCGCCCGTCTTCTTTTTTATTTTCTTATTTTTGTCGTTGATCTGTTGGAGGACTTTCAGTTCTATCGGTAAGCCGTGGCAGTCCCAGCCCGGGACGTAGCGGACCTTATCGCCTCGTAGCATGCGACTGCGGTTGATGAAGTCCTTGAGGATCTTATTTAGAGCATGCCCTATATGTAAGTCGCCGTTCGCGTAGGGGGGTCCATCATGGAGCGTGAACGCCTTACCGCCTTTCTCCCAGAGCTTCTCGTAGATGTTCGTGTCGGTCCAGAACTTTTGGATCTTGGGCTCCGTTTTCACGGCTCCCGCTCGCTGCGGGAAGCTCGTGTCGGGCAAGAGGACGGTGCCGCGGTACTTGTCCTCGTCCGCCACGACTTCCGGTGCTTCGGTGGCGGCGGCCGCGCGGCGCACGGTGAGGCGCCTACTCACGGGCCTTAGCGCCGCGCATCGGCGCGCTGCCAAGAGCATGAGGGCTGTCCTCCTCATTTGCGGCACTGCGACAGCTGCGTTTTACGCACGACGAGCAGCGACAGCACGCGTAGCCAAGAAATTAGAGCTAACGCGCACGCCCACGCGTGTCTCGATACGTCTGCACTGCTGTGCGCCTCCGCCAGCACTTGTGCATCATCAACTTTGGGCCTCCTCTCGGATCATCGGTCGGCAGTCCGAGCGCTCCCGCGGATGCTGAATGGACGGCTCTCTCGCAAAACACGTCCGTTGATTTGCTAGTGTCTTACATGCCGCTAGCTCTGTCGTCTCTCTGAGATTTTGCACGAGTCCGTTGCAGCGAGCACCATAGGCTTGCGGCGCAACTTTGAGCCCACCCAGCACGTCTTTCTGCAGCCGCGCCAGCTCCACGAGCTGCGCCGTGCAGTTAAGACACTTATCCACTCACCACCACAGCACGCGCGCCAGCGCACAGCGGCGCGCCGAGTTGCGAAGCAACCACGAGGCTCCCCCTCTTCTTACTGCGGCTGGGCGGCGCACGCGGCAGTAGACCGCCGAACATCATGCCACGCGCGGCGTTCACCGAGGGCGTCAGCGACAGCGACCCGCACGCGTCTTTGGAAAAGGTCCTCGACGAGGACAACCTCAAGTGGGTCGAAGAGCAGAACAAGGTCACTGTAGATAGATTAGGTGAAATTCGCGGCACGAAGACGTATGAAAGAATTTTGGAAGCCTTAGATTCCAAGGACAAGATCCCCGCGGCCTACGAGATCGGCGACAAGCTCTACAACTTCTGGCAGGACGATCAGCACGTGCAGGGGATCTGGCGGAGGGCGTCCTTAGACTCGTACAAGTCGGACAACGTCGCGTGGGAGACGGTGTTGGACATCGACGCTTTACCCCCACCTACGAAAGACACGGCCAAGACCTGGGTCTGGCACGGTTCGAACCTCTTGGATGACGGGAACTTTGATAGGTGTCTCATATCATTATCCCCGGGCGGTTCGGACGCCGACACGACGCGCGAGTTCTGCCTCAAGTCCAACAGTTTTGTAGAAGGCGGGTTCGAGATGCTCGAGCCGGCCAAGTCGCAGGTCGGCTGGCGGTCGAGGGATGAGGTGCTCGTGGGCACTGATTTTGATGGAGATGGGGAGTGCTTAACTGATTCGGGCTATCCTCGCGTCTGTAGATCCTGGAAGCGCGGCACGCCACTCAGTGAAGCCAAAACGGTCTTCGAAGGAGAAAAATCAGATATTTCTGCTTCGCAGTACGCGTACACGGACCACGGCGTGGCGCACGAGTTCCGCGTGCGGTCGCTCACGTTCTATACTGCTAAGTATTGGCACCGCACACCTTCAGATCTAGACAAAGTGTCCGCGGCTGATGACGCGACGCCCTTCGTGGAAGTGCCTATTCAAGAAGACGCCCAGGTCTCGACCTTCGGATCCATGGCTTTGATCACGCTGCGGAGCGACTGGACCGTGTCAAGTCGTACGTTCAAGCAGGGGTCGTTACTGTCGTGCAAATTCAGTGAACTGATGGCCTCTGATCTGTCCAAGGCCCAGGTGTTGTTCGAGCCCACGGCTTCTAGATCGTTAGAATCGGAAACAGCTACGAAGAACTATCTCGTGCTGAAGGTGCTGGAGGATGTCCGTTCTACGCTCGTAACTTACCGTTTTGACGGCGACAAGTTCGTCGAGCATTCGACGGGTGGCGGCATCGCGGTGGGCGAGGACGTCTCCGTGCAAGGTTTAAATAGATTCAGTGATCAAGATGATAGAGTGTGGTTATGGAGGGATGGCTACTTGAGGGTAGACGCGCTCGACATCGGCGACGCGTCAACGCTCGACAAGACTCAACAAGTCAAGACGAAACCAGGATTCTTCAATAGTGATGGCTTGACCGTGGACCAGCACTTCGCCACGAGCAAAGACGGCACCAAGATCCCGTACTTCGTCCAGAGACGTTCCGACATGAAATTTGACGGCTCGACGCCCACGCTGGTGGATGCCTACGGCGGCTTCGAGATCTCCATGACGCCCCACTACAGTGCTGGAGTCGGTATTGGGTGGCTCGAGAGAGGTGGTTGTAAAGTAATCGCGAACGTGCGGGGCGGCGGCGAGTACGGCCCGTCCTGGCACCAAGCGGCTTTGAAAGAGAAGCGCTACAAGGCCTACGAAGACGTCGAGGCCGTCGCCGCCGACGTCATCAAGCGCGGGATCTCGTCGACGGAAAAGTTGGCCGTGATCGGTGGGAGCAATGGCGGCCTGATGGTCGGGAACATGATTACGCGGCCGGTCGCTTCTTCACTATTTGGTGCTGCCGTCTGCCAGGTGCCGTTGTTAGATATGAAAAGGTACTCGCATCTGTTAGCTGGTGCCTCTTGGATGGCTGAGTACGGAGATCCTGATACCGAGGAATGGAAGTTTCTGCGGCAGCACTCGCCGTACCAGTTACTGAGACATGATCGCCTCGGTATTGCTGAAGATGGTGTTTCCATGGAAGCTGATGACAAGTGGACGTGCCCCAAGGTGTTATTTACGACCTCGACGCGCGACGACCGCGTCCACCCCGGCCACGCGCGCAAGATGGTCAAGGCTCTGCTGGAAGACGCTCCCTCCGAAAAAGTACCTCTCTGCCTCTACTGGGAGAACACCGAGGGCGGCCACGGCGGCGCCGCGGACAACAAGCAGCGGGCCTACATGTGGGCGCTGACCTACGCCTTCCTGGCGGAGGTGCTCGGGCTCTAGAGTTGGGTGGTAAGTTCTTAGTAGTATACTGATGGTGATACGTAGGTGATACGACAAGTACATCTGTGGATTTGCGGCCCTAATTCGGCGCCATGCACACTCTAGAGGCACCAGTTCAACAACAAATTGAAACCACTGGCAGACTTGCACTGGAGACATCCGTCATTGTTCACGAGCCAGGTGCCTTCGCACGACGACTTCCAGACCGTCGACGTGCCCCTGAAGTACCCGTTGGGCATCTGGCAGTTGCACGACCACCAGTCTGACCCGGCCGTCGTCCCGGCCGAGCAGTCCTTGCACGTCTGACCGTAGTCTCCGGAGGTGCCGGCCAACCCCGTTTTTCCTCCACTCACGAAGCTAGCGGCTGTAAGACACTAGGAAGCCTGGCTATGGCGGGCAAAACCCACACGCAAAACCAAAAACCGGAAACCGAAAACTACAAACCGAAAACTCAAGATCCGAACCCTGAAAACCGGAAAACTCGAAGTCCGAAACCGGACAAACTCGAAACCAGGAACCGGTCAAACCGAACAAACTGCTTACTTTACCCATCTAGGATAGCCTCCGTCGCCTGCCGCATGACGACATACTCGTCCGCGAGCGACTGCGGGTTGGCCTGGGACACGAGGTCGGCTCGCAACGCGCGCTGCGCGTCGGTCTCGAGCGGGTCGACCTCCCACGACGACGCGGGCTCGTCGTCGGCCGCGCCGTGGAACGCCCTGATGTAGGTCTCCATCGCGTCGATTTGGGCGTCGTCGACGTGGCGCGAGTAGTCGACGTCGGTCGTCAACCCCGTGATCGGTCGCCACGTGCCGGCGGGGAAGTTGGGGTTCCTCGTCGACTTCTCCTTGCGCCGCCGCGCCATGGCCGCGAAGTGCTGGTCCAGGTCCCTTTTGATCGACGGGATGTAGACCTCGGCCAGGCAGAACAGGTCGGCCGGGTCCTTGTTCCGACCTCCTCGCAGCAGTTTTCGCCCCTCGAGGTCCTTCCACTCCAAGCGGTACTTCCTCGTGACGTGGTTCACGTCGACCCAGCTGCGCTCGACCATGGGGTTGTGCACGCTGCTTGTTACAGTGACGCGCTCCACGAGCATGTCGCCATCGTCGTGCGGCACGAGCACCGGTTCCAAGCAGTCGTGCCACCAGATTTTCATCATTTCGCGCACGCCGCACCACGCCGGGGCGCCGTCGACGATGACGTTGTACGGCACCAGCTTCCAGTGCCGCACAGCACCGAGGAAGAACAAAGAGTGGTCGAGCCCTCGCAGCGACGTCACGACCTCGTAGTAGATCGGGCAGCGCCATTTGGAGTCGAGGGCCTGGAGCACCTTCACGCCGCCGAAGCCGATCTTCTCGTTTTGGTCCATGGACCACAGAAAGTGGGCTCCTACAGCTTCAGTGTACGAGCGTCGCTTCATCTTCTGGTGCGGCGCGCGGCGATGGCCCAGCTGCTCCATCACGTCGACGATGCGGCGCCGCGGGATGCGCAGGCCCTCGTCCTCCAGTAACGCAGCTATCTTCCGTCGCCCGATCCCGAGGTGTTGCTGCTCCAAAAAGGTAGACACGTGCGCCCGCAACTCCGCGTCGCTCGCGTCCGAGAAGCACTGGAGCCCGAGGACCTTGTAGTCGTGCTCGACCTGGCGCACCGTCACGCCGAGGATGCGCGCCGTCTTGGCCATGGACTCGCCCAGAGAGTGCCACTGCTTCACTAGACGGCGGCGCTGCGCCAGCGGGTCCGTGTCTTCGTCGCTGCTGTCGTAGTCCATGACTGAGGCTGTATGGGGCTGCCCGCTGCGTGCGCGCCCGCCGCGCGTATCAATCGCTGCACTAAAGGAGAGCCGGGATCTAGCGTTAGAGAGATACTAGGGCGCCCAGCGCGCTGCCTCCCCGGTCTACTGTAAGCTTACGCAGTAGAGGCAGCCACCTACGCATAGGGACTGCCGTCGTGCGGGCAAGAGACCCGCGCGGCACCATGGGCGACGGCGACGAAGAAATCGCTGCGTTCGAGAGATTAGAAGAAACAGTAAGCAAGTGGAAAGCGAAATGTGCGCGAGAGGGTAAGCCGCACGGCCCGGAGCAGGAGAAGCGGTTCAGGGACTACTTATTATCGCAGCAGCGACCACAAAACACGCAAGCGGCGCCGGGGCCTGTGCAGCCGCCGCCGCAGATGAACCAGCAAACGACAAACAAATTCTTTAGTTTGACAGCAGCAGCAAGACAGGCGATGCCGACGCAGCGCCGCGGCGCCGCCGTCGGCTTGGTGCGGCGGCCAGCGTCGCCGCATTCAATCAGCTTTCGGACTGAGCTCTCAGCTGATTGCTCGTCCTTTAATAGGTACGAACTTTTGCTACTTGATGGGGCCGAAGCGCTCGGTCTGAGTCCTCAAACCCAGCTCCGAGAAGACACTGCAAGAGTCGTGGAGGTGCCACTGGCAGGTTCATTCACATTACCAGCATCTGCAGATGGTTTGGATATATGTCAAGGTGTGCTCTCGTCATTGGGCTTGGAAGCTAAGACGGCCAGGGTGGTCCCGGGTCCGCAATCGCAACCTACGTCAAACGGTGTGGAGCTCATCGTATGCAGCTGTAATGAGAGAGCGCGCCGCGCATTTACGAGGATGGGCCAATTTGATAGTGATGGAGCAGCCGTCGGTTTTTGTTCCAAGGTAATTTCCAAAGTTGCGGAAGCTACGCAGCTAGGTCCTGACTTCTGCAAAGGTGCGTTGATGACTGTTCGGATTGTGGTTGGGCCTACTAAGGCTGATATTGACAAGTACTTCAAGAAAGGAGTCGTCAAGGATGAACACACTTTCGAAATCGACGACTCATTATTTGGAGATGACATATCTGGGGCCCTACGCACCGCCCACAAACACAAGACGAGAATTATTCGTGTCTCCGTGTTTTTTCGAAGGCAGGCTGTGCAATTTGTTTTGCCTAAGCCTCGTGATCCGCTCTACCTCCCTGATGGTGACTGCTTTGATCAAGCAGAAGAAGTGGATATGAATCAGATTGACCTGACAAAACCTACAAAAAAGCCAATGACCTACAGTCAACTAAGGGACAACAAGCCATCACCACCGTCCCCAGGCGATTCTTCCTCAGACGATTCTTCCTCTAGTAAAGACAACAAGAAGCGCAAGGTCCTGGTCCAGCGTCCCTTTATATACGCGCCCGCGCTACGCGCCCGCGCTACGCGCCCGCGCTACGCGCCAGAACGAGATAAGAGAACTAGAAGGAACAGAGACCTACATACTACCGAAGCTGAACTTTGACGAAGTGTCCATTCTGCCAGATGTACACCGGGCCGAAGTAGAAGCCCTAAAGAAGTTGCGCCCGAGACGGGGAAAAAAGTTGGAACACGCGATGTCCCTGGCCGACCCTTGGAATTTGGACCTGTCAGCCCTCGATCAATCAAGAGCTGCTGATGAGATTTATGAGCGTGTGGCCATGCACACACTCAAGCTCAAGCGGATCCTGCCGGTCAAGCTGGCCGGCATCTGGGTCGAGAAGTACCACCACGACTCCTCGAACGACGACGACGACAAGGAGCGGACCGACAAGGACGATGTGCGTTAGATGGGGCCCACAGGGTTATTTTGGTGTTCAGGAGGCGCGCGCGCGAATAGCGCGCACTCCGCGCGAGCAGCGCGGAGGCGCACGGGTAACATTTTTTTTCCCTTTATTCCTGCAACAATTACCTATCCAAAAACCAGGGTGGAGGTGTCTTAACACTGGTCACGCGACCAGTGTGCCTCAGTTTGTTCGGTTTGACCGGTTCCTGGTTTCGAGTTTGTCCGGTTTCGGACTTCGAGTTTTCCGGTTTTCAGGGTTCGGATCTTGAGTTTTCGGTTTGTAGTTTTCGGTTTCCGGTTTTTGGTTTTGCGTGTGGGTTTTGCCCGTCATACTGGCATTGGCAAGCAAAACCAAAGCCTGGCGCAGCCCTGGTCATAAGTAAGCGTTTTTGTTGGTAATTCACACGTATCGCAGCCCACGGCAGCAGCTCGCCCACGCCCGCACCACGCCTAGACGCGGGAGAGCAGGGAGCAGCAAAATAGCCTCAAGAGGCCGTCGCCGTGCCAACCTAAAAGGCCGCCGCCGCACCGTGAGGAGACAAAAAAAGCAACCATGCCCCGCCCCGAGTTCTACCTGAGGTACTACGTCGGCCACCGCGGCAAGTTCGGCCACGAGTTCATGGAGTTCGAGTTCGCGAGTACGGGTAAATTGCGCTACGCGAACAATAGCAACTACAAGAACGATAGCATGATCCGGAAAGAAGTCACGGTGAGCGACGCCGTCCTCGACGAGATCGAAAGGATCATCACGGACGCGGAAATCACCAAAGAAGATGATGCGGAGTGGCCCGAGCCGGATCGGGTCGGGCGCCAGGAGCTCGAGGTCATTTCGAACGGCGAGCACATCTCCTTCACCTGCGCCAAGATCGGATCGTTACTAGATGTCCAGGAGTCGAAGGACCCCGAGGGCTTGCGCTGTTTTTATTATTTGGTGCAGGACCTCAAGTGCGCGGTCTTTTCGCTGATCTCGCTGCACTTCAAGATTAAGCCTATTCCCTAGTATTAGTGCCTAGATAGAAGTAGTGCTCGAGCTCGACCGCGGCCGCGTCGGGGTGCTCCTTCGTCGCGGAGAACGGAGCCATCTCGCGCTGCCACCGCTCATTTACTTCTTCATGAGACATCCTTTCGCAGCACTCTTCGAACGATCCGTCACTTTCAAAAACGCCAAAAGCCCGCCCGTCCTCCCCACAAAACAGCGAGTAGTCGTGCCAGCCGGTCCTCACCAGCGCCTCCTGCATCGCGGGCCAGACGGTTTCGTGCCGCCGCTTGTACTCGGCCAGCTTTGATGGATCAAAACGCATCTCGAACGCGACGCGCCGTCTACCATTCCTTGTTCGCGCCGGCCCCGTCCAGGCCTGCGGCCTCCAGTCATCAACCGCAGTCTGCAGCGCCGCGCGGCCGCCCTCGGCCATGTGCGGCAGGATATAATCCTTGATGACGGCCAGGTGCGCTTCGTGCTTCGCATACGCTTTATAATCGTCCTCCGACGCGAACTCGACGAGGCCGCCGATCGACGCGTTGCGGCCGTCGTCGAGGCTCGCGACCTGGCGGCCGACCTCGATGCGCAGGATCGTCGGGATCCGGGCCGGCAGCCGGCGCAGCGCTGCGAGCATCGCGTCGACCGCGTCCGACGGCGTCCCGGGCTTGAGCTTTACTAACACCATGTGGCGCACGCGTGCCGGCGCAGGCGTCCGCCGCCGGCGTCGCGCCAGCAGCGTCGCGGCCACGGCGCCCGCAGCGGCGGCGGCAGCCAGTGCGAGCGGTGCTTGCGGCATGGCTTCAAAATCGATCAGATTTCAGCCGCTCGGCACAAATGGCCAAACGAGCTGCGAGAGCAGTTCTTCCTAGTGTGTCTTACATGCCGCTAGGTCCTGCAACCGAGCCGGGGCTGCCATGGCGTGCATACGCGTCATCGTGGCACTAATCCTGAGTCGCATTAATGCACTCTCGACCACCGCTGCCCCAACACGCACTCTTTTCCTCGCGAAACCGAGTGTAAATGCTGAGGCACTGCTGCAGCACTTTGCAGCGCACGGCTGCGACGTCACCGACGTCGACGCGCACACGCGCTTCGCATTCGTTCAATTCGAGTCGGATGCCGACGCAAACCGCGCGCTAGCGCTCGAAAATGGACCCTACCGCGAGGCGAAAAGAGCACACGCGTCGATAAACGACCGCAACGCGACGGCCGCGGCGGCCTGGGACGCACTATGTGCAAAACTATGCGACGTCACGGCTGGCGCGGTCGTCCCACGGAGCCATGCGGACCGCGTCGCGGCGCGACTGGCCGCGCGCGGCCACGAGACGCTCGCGGTCGAGCAGGTCGGCGTCGAGCGCCTGCTTCTCCTGCGGACGAGCGACCCGGCAGCGTTTGCCGCGGAGACTTCGGCGGACGCGGTGCTCGCGGGCGTCTGCGTGCCCCTGGTTCTGAACGGCGCCACGCCGGTGGCCGACGTGCCTTACGGTGTCGTCGCGTCGATGGCGTCAGTAGGTCACCGCATCACTCACACAGGTCGCGGCTGCCGCGGATGAGATCGACGCGCTGCTCCGCGACGCCTCCGCGGGCGCCAATACGCGGGTCCGCGTCCGGACCTCGCCGCCGGCGCTCGCGGGCGAGATCACGCGGCGCCTCGAGGGCGCGACGGCGTACGCCCTGGCGCCGGGCCAAGCAGACCTCGAGGCTCACGTCGCGGTCGTCGACCGGGCGTACGTCTGTGGTGTTGTTTCCGCGCCGAAGCGGGCGCAGGCGCGTCGGAAGCAGGTGGCCTCTAGGGCTTACTTCAAGCTTGAGGAAGCGCTCGATCTCGCCGGGGTTGATGACCTCAGAGGCAAACAGGCATTGGACCTCGGCGCGGCGCCAGGGGGCTGGACGGAGGTCTTGCTGGACCGCGGCGCGAGCGTCGTCGCGGTGGATCCCGGGGTACTCGACGATGCCGTGGCAAGGCGCCCGGGCGTCCGGCACATACAAAAAAAGTCTCAAGCGGCGCGCGCCGACGGCGACCTCGAGGGTGAACGATTCGACGTCTTTGTGTGTGACATGTGCCTGCATGAGCCCGGTGACGCCGTCGCGGCCCTAGAGGCCTGCGCGCCCCATCTGAAACCGGGCGCCCTCGTCGTGCTCGCCATCAAGCTGACGCAACCGGCGAAATCCACGGCGCTGAACGACAAGCGGGCGGAGCCGTATATAGAGCGCCTCCGACCACTGCTTGAAAACGCCGCGGCGCACCACCTCGTCGCCAGCCGCACGCGCGAGCGGACCGTCGTCGGGCGCTGGCGCGGTTCTTAACACGTTATGAATTACTCCCGAACAAATCCGCGTCCGCCTCCTCCAGAAAGCCGCTCTTCGTCACGAAGAACGACTCGCCGGCGGCCTCGAAGGTCACGAAGGGCCGCAGCGTCGTCGGCTCGCGTTTTACGTCAGCTACGCCGAACTCAAACTGTTTCCGCCGCGCGAGGATGTCCATGCGCGTCGCCGTGATAACGTCGCCCTGCCGCGACATCTCGAAGACGAAGGGCAGCGTGCAGAAATGCAATGCAGCTGTCGAGCCGACCCCCGCGACCATCGCCGTGCCGCCGACGGCCACTTTGCCCATGAGCGACACCGTGGCCGAGGATTTGAAGATCAGGGCCATCGGCGGGAGCATTAGCGACGTAGCGAGGGTCGTGAGCGAGACGAGCCGGATGCGTTTCACGGCTGCGTTCAGGGGGCCCTCGTAGATGACGACTGCGTCGTCGTCCTTCGCCGCGGCGGAGGCGTATCGGACCGCGGCGCATCGCTGCGCTCGACAGCTGAGTGCAGCATGGCGTGAGGTGCTGCGGACGACTACTGAGAGCATTGCCACAGAGTTATATGTTCGGAACGGCAGCGGAGCTATCTCTACTATCTCTCAAGGTCCTCGGATTGCAACGAGCAGGCCACGAGCGGGCTGCGGCGCACTTTTTTGGCCATGTGATTTTGCTAGCGGTTGTAAGACACTAGAGCGCTGGCGCTGGCGCCGCCGTCGCGCGTATACCTGCCTTGCGCACAGGAGGCTGTTGTTGCACTGATTTACTGCCAAGACAACTTCTCAGCACTGTGGAGAATCGCTTAGCACCGTCGCTGGTTCAAATTGGGACGGAGAGGAGGGTATGGTCCTTGAGATTGAAACCGCGCCGGCCAGCATCTATGCAGCAACGACTGCGATGAACGCCGCGCTGGCGGGCGACGCCGTGCTCGTCACGGTCCACAACCTGGCCTTCGAGACGAACCGCGACGGGCTCGCGGAGCACCTCGGGGTCGCGGAGCACCGCGTCGAGGTCCTCATGCGGCCCGACGGCAGGAGTAGCGGCCGCGCACGCGTCTGTTTCCCGTCGCGCGCCGAGGCCGAGGCCGTCATCCAACAGGTGCATCAGACCGACCTCGACGGCCGGCCGATTTCGCTGTCGGTGAAGCGGGATACCACCGCGGCCGGCGAGACGATCGTGACGCTCCGCAACGTGCCGCCCACGACGAAGACCGGCGACCTAACGAAACACGTCAAGCGGGTCACCGAGCGCGGCTCGGTCGGCCGCATTATTCTCTATAAAAAGGGCGCGTTGTCGGCGGACGTGGCGTTCCGGTCGCTCGCCGAGGCCGAGGCCGCCGCGCGGAAGCTGGACGGCACCGAGCTCGCCGGCCGGACGCTGTCGGCGCGCGTGTCGCCGCGGAAGCCGCGGTCCGCCGCGCCGTCCGAGCGGTCGGTGTCGCCACGACCGTCCGAGCGCCACCGCCCCGCCACGCCGCCGGCGCCGCCGTCGTCCAACGGATCGCCGCGGGCCGGCGCGCGGTCGCGCGAGGCCGTCGTGGCGGCGTTGAGTGCTTGGGTCGCGGCGCGGCGGCCGGACCGCACCCACTCGCGCAACCTCGACGCCTTCTACCGCGACCACCCGCACCTGGGCCGGAAGCCCAAGGGCTCCGCGTGGCTCACGCCGGACCTCCTCGCGGCGCAGGGCCTCCAGCAGCGCCCGGACGTCAACGGCGGCTTCTTCCTCGAGGAGCTCGACGCCGACGCCGCGGCCGCGTGGGCCCCGCCTCCGACGGCGCCGATCGCGGAAACCGCCTCGGACGGCGCCGCGGCGATCCTGGCGCTCGTCGCGCGCGCCGACGCGCTCCGGCCACGGTTAGAAAGGCGCGACGAGGACATCCGGGCCCGGGTCCAGAGCGTCTTGCAGAAAGCCGTGTCATTTAGGAGGTGCGCCGTCGGCGTTTTTGGGTCCGCCGCTTCTGGTTTAAGAACGTCCGACACGGCCGACCTCGATCTATGTGTTTTGGATCCGGCAATTGAAAAAAAAGCGAGCGCTTACCGGGCTTTACTAAGCGAGGCCCGCGAGCTCGATGCTGATGGCGAGTTCTTCGAGCGAGGCACGCGTTTGAAGAAGGCGCGACGGGCGCTCGACGTCGCGACGCGAGAGAAAGAAAGAGAAGCCCAAATGGTCGTGGAGATGACGGCCGCCGGCAATACGATAGAGAAGGTGCAGAAACACGAGGACAAGTGGCGCTCCGTCTGCGAGGAAATACCGAAATTGGAGGCTGTGGTACGGGAACTCGAGGAAGCAAATACTTCAATCATAGATCGGGTCATGGAATTACGAGAACAGGCCGACGACAAGAAGTTCAAGAACGCGGGCTGCGTCTACCCTATGAAAAGTGCGCTGGAGCGAGCGCGCGGCTTTGGCGACTTTAAGGTCGTAAGGCACGCGCGCGTACCTCTGGTCAAGTGCGTTTATAACCCCAACGAGAGGGGGGTTTCGGAGATCGCTTTGGATATCGTGCCGGGCAACGCCGTGGCGCATGCGAACTCTCGACTGTTGAAAGCGTATGGCGACAAGGCTCCAGCATTTAGAGCACTGGTGCTCGTAGTCAAGTCCTGGGCGAAGTCGCGAGGTCTGAACGACGCGTCCGAGGGCTACCTGTCGTCCTACGCGCACGCGCTGACGTGTTTGCATTTCTGTCTCGTGAAAGGTTTGTGGCCGCGGGACTTCCACGATAGTGCGCCTCATATGATCGAGGACATCGACGTGTCCTGGCAGGAGGTCGGCTGGACGCCTCCCAAACAACCGTCCTTTGAGCTCGTGAGGGGCTATTTCGAGTATATGAATTCTGTTATTCATGACGACGGCGCGTATTGCCTATGTTGTAGGGCAAGGCCGACGGCGTCCAGGGATGATGGAGATCGGGGCGCGTATTTGATCTCAAAGGACCGCTGGACGTTCAAGAATGAAGCTTCAAGAAAGCAGTGCCTCGGGCGGTTGTCGATCGAGGACCCCTTCCGGACCTTCGACTCGCGGGGGCCGCACGACCCGGCCGCGACGCTGGAACGAGGGGGTTTGGAGAAGCTCAAGGCGGGCTATACCGCGGCCGTAGCTTTACTGGGCGACGACGCGAAGGACGAGCGGCGGCGCATCGCCGAGCTTGCTGCTGTATCTCTAGAAGAGGACTCCCGGACGATGTGGGCCGCGCGCAAGGCGATGGCCGCGGGGCGGGCGCCGCTGCCGCCGCCGCGGCGCTCTCGGCGAGGCGGTCGGTGACGCGCGAAGTCCGCGGAGGAAGACGCATTCTAATTATAAACGTTGTCTGGTAAAGAGATCCGATCGCATCGCGGCGAGCACTCCGCGAGCAAGAAATCTTGAGCCGTTGTCGACTTAACCTTCCTAGGCGAAGCGCACCGAGTCCATCGACAGCAGTTCCAGCGCGAAGTCGCGGCCGACGTAGCAAATGCGACAAGACCACGGAAGCTCATGATCACGATGACTCGTTGCAAATGCGAGCGCACAGCGCGCGGCGACGATCAATAATAACGGCCACTTATGCGTCTAAATCATTGGCGCACGCTACGATAACGTAAGTTGGCGCGCTGGAAATTTTGTGTGGGCTAGCATCACGTAAGACACTAGCAAGCACAGCTCTCCGGGCGCCTGCGAGGCGCCGTGCAACGCACGCAGCTGCACGGCACCGTAGCCGACGCTTACGCATCGATTATTGACAATTCGGGCAGCCTGGGACGCGTACGGACGTGGCGCTGTGTGCGATGGAGCGGCCTGCAATGACCGAGGACCAAATACACTGCGCGAACGTGGCGCGCCTGCTTAGCGCGACGTTCCCAGAGTCGGACCCGGACGCCCTGACGCCGCCCCCGCCGCGCGGCACGGAGGAGCCGCCGTCCTCCTTCGTCGAAGCGCAGGAGCGGCGCGGCGACGTGCGGCGGTCGTTCGAGCGGGTCGGGCCCGATGAAGCAGTGGAGCTCGCACGACAGCACGCGCGCTCGGACCTCGAGGAACTATTTAAGGCCGCGGGAGGAGAGGACGAGTACCGCAAGGCGCTCGTGGAGCCACGGACGGTGCGCGGCGTCGCGCCGCCACGAGTCACGCTACAAGGCTACGTCGGCGCTGGTGGAGGCCGCCATCTAGAATTAGGCGATGCGTGTGAAGTGCGCGGCGAGGACGGTTCGTGGCGCGGGGGCGTCGTCGAGGCCGTGACGCACATCGATGGTGAGTTCGACTGGGACACGTCCGCCTTCACGGTCGATCTATTGGATGGCGACCAGGTGCAGGACGTGCGAGGCGGCGACATCCGGGCGCCGCAGAAGTTAGTGGAGCGCACCGTGCGGACAGGCCTCGGAGGCTTTGGCGAGCGCGACTTCGACGCGCGGAGCCCCATAGGTATGGCCGTCGCTTTGACGACCGTCTCGCCGGAGACGCGGGCGGACGCTACTTTATCCGCTGGTGCCGCGCGCCGGCGTTCGCGGGCCGAGAATCTTAGCAATTTTGGGCAAGGCGAGGACGAGGACGCGTCGATGGATGACGTTGGTCTAGGCGCCGCGACGCCCTCGCACGTGTTAGATGAAGCCACGGCGCCGATCGAGCGCGCGCCTACGAGCGAGGCCGACGGCGACGCCATGAAGATCGACGCGCCGCCCGCGGCGGCGCGGGCGCGCGCGCTGCCCGACGCCACGGCACCACCTCTACTAGGACCCGGTCCCGCGACGGAGCTCGCGCCGCCTACGACTATAAGAAGCGGCGAGGGCGGTCCCGACGCGGCGATGGCGGACGCGCCCGCGGCGACGCACGCGCTGCCTGTGGCCGCGCCATCACCTGCACCAGTCGCGGCTCCTGAAACTACTACTGCTGCGTCGGAGCCGGCGCCGCCTACGACTCCAGAAAGCGTCGGGGGCGACGGCGACGCGGTGATGGCGCCCGCGAAGAACTGGAGAGACATCGCGCGCAAGTTCCACGAGGTCGCCGGCGCAGCAAGGAAGATAGCAGACAAGAAGTGTTTCGCCCTGGTGCCTCTAGATCGCGAAGACGCCAAAGATTACGTGCCAAGGGTTGTGGACAAGTATTCGAAGAGAGACTCTCTCTACAATAGCCTCGCCAGAGCCCTCCTTGGTAGGGAAGGATTACGTGGTCTGAAATTAGCGGCGTGGAAGGATGCGATCTCCGGCGCGCTCGAAGGCGTCTCCGCGGCCGACTTCCGCGATGAGTCCAAATTTACCGAGGCGGCTGCGCCCACGCCCGCGCCGGCGCCCCCACGCTCGATGCCGGAGCAAGCGTGGGAGCCCGACGCTAGAAAGATGCTGAACGAGGT
>JACLAA010002694.1_pt1 | contig 35938 bp, 30 predicted proteins | sample 8027891 | NCBI WGS metagenome assembly JACLAA01 (sample SAMN15724900, study PRJNA655200) | protist metagenome | isolation source: fluorescence activated cell sorting (FACS) single amplified genomes of... | place: Spain: Blaines Bay Microbial Observatory, Mediterranean Sea | collected 2016-01-19 | reverse complement strand
TGTCCTGATACAGTGAGGTATGCAAAATGAAGTCGTTAGGAACATTCGGAGTTAAGTACATCTCACGTTTGGGATGTGTTTGAAGGGTGGCGTACAATATATCTTTTCAGAAGCTGGGTGCCACAGACATCACACTCCTGCAAAAAAACAAGTGTTAGTTTCGTGCTTAAATTGATTGATGCGTTACTTCGAAGTGTAAAAAAAGATAAAGATATTTTTTGCATACATGAAGATACACGTAGCTGCAAAAGACATACCTTGTTGAGACTCTGGACCACGGCTTGTACGGCAGCACCTCCAAAAGAAGAAGTTAAATCGTCTCCGTGTTGGTCGACTATGGTAACCACGGATTCAAATAGCTCAGCGAGAAGACTAGTAGTGCCACTGTCATTGCCTGGGTGTTCCGATATGATTGATATGGATGGGTGGTCAGTTAGACTTGTGAGAGAACAAGTCTTCCAAGCAAGACCAGATGAAGAGTGGAGAGTCACGCGCAGGTCGCCCCTTTCAAATTGTGTCCCTTGAGCGGCGAAGTGGATACTCACCGTCTAATATGTTCTCGGCGCTCCACGTTCTTTCACCTTGTTTGAAATGTGCAGTGACAAGCTGTAGGCAAGGAACGGGGGAAATCAGTCAACATAAAGAACACAAATGCTAAAAGAGATACAGAGTTACGTCGTACCTTACGAAGTTGGAGGCACACTGTAGTTAACCCCTCGTCAGACAAGCATAGCTTTGGGAATAATTTTGCAAATCTCAAGACCTGTGAAGTTTGGAAATATTTTCGCAAAGTGAGTGCCTCGGTGAACCAGCAAGAAACGTTGCACTTGAAAGAAGCGAGCCGCATACTTACCTGCGACACGTCACTCTGAGATGCTGCAGTATGCAGCTCTTCCCGGACAACTCTGGCAACAGCGTCTCGAACTCGAACAAACTGCGCATTTTCACTGTCTGACGCGGTGATGTCTTCTTTGTGAGGCATAAAATTATAAAGCTTTGCGAGGGTGTCCACGAAATTAGCAGCAGCCTCATATTCTTTGTTCTCCAGAGAGCTCTGTAGGTGCAGAATCATGGATTAGAGTGCAGGCCTAGATAACAATCAACCAGGTCAGCGTGCTGGGGAATGCAACTTACCGTGACACCGTCCATGCACTGTGTTACATCTGCATTCAGCGACACTCTCGCAATTGCTTCCTGAGCATGACCATGAGCGGTATCGAGCTGACGAACCTGTACGAACACGATGCGCGAAAAATGAAGAGGTTAGTTAGAGTATCTCGGGAGGTAGGATGCAATCGACATACTGTCGCTCGGGGTGGCACACTTGCCTGGTCGCTTGCAGCTCTCGCAGACAAGCTTGTGTCCTTGATGTCCTCAAGTAGAGAAGCTGAGTGGTGGCGCACAGTCTCCAAAGAGGAGATGTCGGACTGCGAATAATGGTTGTGAAGATTCGGGGGAGGTTTTGTTACTTGGTAAAGAGGATGTTTGTTTCGGGTGCTTTCAAGAGGACTAACCTGGTGCTTCACCATTCTGTAAGAGATGAACTCTTTCCTTTCTACTGTGTCATGTAGTTCGCGACGAAGACGCCGCTCTTTCTGCACGACCTCCTGCAAAAGTCTGCGTCCGTTCATGTAAGTTAGTAAGGAGATGTTGTTTCTCTATGTTACGTAAGACCACGGGATAGACCCAGTTCACTGCGTTCTCTCGGCGGAACGAATGATTTGAGATGCTTGCGAAAGACACACCTGTTGATCGTGCTGACGTCCATAGCGACATCGAACGGGCCAGAACCATTTGGCATCTTTGTTCTTGCACGTGTCCCCCTGAGCGCCGTCAAGAATAGCGTATCAGTGAACGACTACGTTCTGTTTTGTACCGCTGCGATGAAGCGGAAAAGAACTCGCCAAAGGAGGACTGGGGAGGGAGCGAGCGAGGGACTGATTTAACACTTGAATATTATTATTAATAAATGTCAGTAAATATGCAAAATAATAATGATCGACCAAGTAGATAACAAGTAATATCACGCCGATGCGATAATAATAACCAAGCTAGCTAGCTCTACTAGTGGTTGTCATATATACGCACAGCACAGCCGAGGAAGGACACCTGCTTCCCTCACACTCGAAGCACGCTGAGGAGGGTGAAACTCGAAGTTGATTACCACGAGGATCGCTGCTAGCAATGAATGCTGGCTTAGGGGGGGTTACTGTTTGCTCGAGCGCGTTCGCTTGGAAGCGATGTCGTCGAGGGCTTTCAACTTCCCCTTCGTCATCGCGTATTTTTGCGCGAGAAGGTTTAGGCAACCCTGCAAGTTCTTCTGTGGAGCAGCACGAAGAAGCGTGCTGTGCATCCCATGAGAAAGATGCGAAGCAGATAAATAGACGTCAGGTAATGAGGAGAACAGGCGTTGCTTTCGTAAGCGCTACCGTCCTGCCGACGACGCAAGGTTTAGCGACTCGTGAAGCACTCGCCACAACAGACGAACCAGGAGAGCGTCCAGAAGAATGGGTCCTGTCGGCAGGTCTCTCGACGTTAGTTGTCAGATCTGATGGCACGCTGGAACTTTGGGGTAATGGACATGCATCTCCTCAGTCTTTCGACGTAACATTGCCTCACTCTGCAAGTAAAGCAAAGGCAAGTCTCTTACCACCAAGCGAAACTTCTCCTGGAGCCTCACTCGCCCTTCAATGGCCCGGAGGCACTCAGCTTGTGGTATGGCCGGCTTCGGGCGACAAATCTGTAGATGATAGTCGTCACTTATTTACCTGGGCTGCTGGTTTAGAAGAAGGATTTTTCCTCGAAATTTCTGTTCCATCGAAGGTTGACATCCATGGTAACATGGAGCTGGCAGAGATGAGCGTTGACTTACAAAGCGGCGGTCGCTGGTACGGAGGGGCACACCTGCTTCGACAACTGTGGCCTCTGGATAGAACACAGTGGGAAATTGGTCCTATGTATCCATTCGATCACGGGCCAAACGGATTGGGCTCTGTGGTCGGTGCTCACTGGGTCAGCAGTCGCGGCACATTAGTCGCTGTTGACCCAACAACTCCAATGCTTCACGCTGGACTTAACGCACCGGTGCTGCAACGATCACGAGTTGATCCACGATACTTTGGTGTTGGAATTCAACACCTCACGCAAGAAGCTTTGCCATATGAGGACGGAGTGGCCTCCGGTAACCAAAAGGTTCCTAACAATGGAGATGGGAAGCTCAGGATACAGGCCCGAAGCACATGGGAAGATGATCGTGTGTTGCATCCCTGGCAAGCGATTGGAACACCTGAATCGGCACGAATGCAGCGGAGGGCTTTCAATGAAGGAAAAGTCGTTGATGCAACGAACGGGGGACAGCGACACATTGATCCCCTCGATGATCGTTGTGTGCTTCGCATTGCAATTGCTGCATCTTTAGACGTGCGTACGGCTACGCTCTCTGCACTCAAATCTCTCCCAAGTCCACAAGTGGCCCCACCCTCCGTCGTATTTAACCGTTCAACTTGGACCACGTGGGCTACTTCGCACGCTGATGTAGTGCAGGCTGACGTGCTCGCACTAGGAAAAGCTGTGATCGACAATGGTTATCGCCCAGGTGTACTAGAAATTGATGACAGGTGGCAGTCACGGTATGGAGATCTCGAGTTTGATAGTGTAAAGTTCCCTGACCCAAAAGGTATGATTGAACAGCTTCACAAAGAAGGATTTCTGGTGACTGTGTGGGTCATGCCCTTCTTGCAAGAGGGTTCCGCAGCATGTGCAGAGGCGCGACGACTTGGGCACCTTGTTGAAGGTGGTGATCCTCCGTCTCTTGTCCGCGAAGTTTCCGTTGGCGGCCCTGGTGAAAGACTCGGATCTGCCGTGAAGGTTCTTGTTGATCAATACGACTGGCCTCCTGGCCATTGGGCTGGTGGTGGTGGGGGAGGAAGGTTGCAGTCTGGCCAACTTCGATGGTGGGGAACACAGCCAGTTCGTGCAATCGATCTCACGAGTGATGCCGCGGTGCATTGGTTTGTTGCACGTTTAAAGACGCTTCAACAGAGAGCTGGGCTCGATGGTTTCAAGTTTGATGCCGGCGAACCCTGCTTTCTTCCCCGCGGGGCGGTGACAAGCCGCCCGCTAAAATATCCCGGAGAATACACGCAACTCTGGGTGAACCGTGTGGTATCTCAGTTCAGCATATCTGAGGTGCGAAGTGCGATGGGAACAACGGAGTATCGTGGATTGGTTCGGATGGGTGATCGAGACACGGTATGGGGCGTCGATAACGGACTGCAGTCACTTATTCCTGCCCTTCTCACCTCGTCAGTGTTGGGATACCCTTTTTGTCTACCTGACATGATTGGTGGCAACGCGTACTGGGGCCAGTTCCCAGATACAGAACTCATGGTTCGATGGGCACAGGTTTCAGCTCTCATGCCTGCCGTTCAGTGGTCAATTCCTCCGTGGGAAGTAAGTGATGAAGCATCAGATGCTTGCAAAATCGCGGACGCCATGAGGGACGATGTCCTTTTACCTCGGATCAACGACCTCTTTGAGAACGCCGCCGCAAATCTGACACCTATCTGTCGACCGCTATGGTGGCTTGATCCGCTTGATAAAGAAACATTCAACATCGACGACCAATTCTTGATCGGTGACGATGTCTTGGTCGCCCCAGTTGTCGTGAAGGGTGCAAGGAACCGTAGAGTGTATTTACCTGCCGGCGTGTGGTCCGAATACAAAGGACAAGAAAATATTGCCGGACGTTGTTGGGTCGAGGTTGAGGCTCCGCTCATGAAGCTACCCGTGTTCATCAGGAGTAGCGTCAGCGTTTGAGTGCACCACGCGTAGCAAATTGACTTAATCCTCAGCTAGTTTCCCAAAGTACAGCGTCATGCTTTTATCTTTGCCGTTCACGAATTCTCGCTCCACCTTGAATGGAACTCTCAACTGCGCTGCGAGTGACTGCAAATTCGTATTTCGCGGTAAAAAGAAGGCAACGTTTCGGCACATTTTCATCGCGGTCTTCAGGACATGTATCAGAGTGACCCCAGACACCCAAACAGTACTGAGGTCGAAGATTTCGGCGTTACGATATTCTGGTCCACCCCAGGGCGGTGAAAGAAAAATCATGTCAACTTTTCGCGTTGAAAATGGAGAGCGGTCTCCTTTTAATATGGCTTCGTTCATAACCTCAAGAGCATCGTTGTGAAGAAAGGAAACGGCTGTACTTACGTTATATATCCTAGTATTGTGTGAAGCCATATTGATGCGCTTTTCATTTGTGTCACAGGCGAACACGTGAACGTTCAAGTGACGCGCGAACGCAATTGTATTTCCTCCGACTCCACTGAAAGCATCAAAAATAACAAGAGGCTCGTGTCCATTGGTATTCCGTAGACGTTCTTCACTGCGAAGCGTTTTCATACACCGCCAAGCTTGATGATGAGCGACACACTCTGGGGTGACGGAAAACCATGACTCAGAGTCTAGCTGAACACCGTGGTCGAACAGAGAGAAAAGTCTTCGTCTCTGAGACCAGTACTTTTCATGCGGTACAGAGTGCGGCATGGAGTTCTGTGCCTTCAGAGAATCGGCGGGGCGACGTATCAGCGGGACGAACCCGGTACGAGGCGGTGTTGACAGACTCTCCTGCAAGTTCCACCGATGATAGTAAGATCTTCCAGAGCACGGTTCGAACGACTGACGCCATAGGAAAAACGTCGACGTCGGAAGACTTGTGTCTGCAGACTTAAGACCCAATTTTGAGGCAGCCGGTGAAGTTTTTCGGTTACATCTTGGCTTTGACACTTCGCGCTCGTCGTGAGATCGTGTCCCTTGGTACGCGTCACGTAGGTGAACTTCGGTGACCGTAAAAGCCATTCACTTGCTTTCAATTTTTCGAACTACAGTGGAAAGAAATCGTCTCAGGCAACGGCCTCCACCGACCCGTGGTAAGGTACTATCACGCACCCTGCCAGGACGCAGAGCGTCATGATGCGTAATAGACTACTAGCAATATTATGACTGGAGGCTGGCTTGTGTGTGCGCGCGCTTATTCGTATGGCCGGCAGACTCGCTCGCTGCCCTTACACATTAGGGGTTTGTTTATTTAGTTGCAAAATAAATGTGAAACAATGCCTAATAATTTTTCAACAAGACTTCAAAAGATAGAACCCCCAGAATGAAACTCCATAATAAAGTTGAAGTGTCAAAAGAGACATCTATCTCCCTCGCCGGCGTGTACCTCGTCATATTCTCATCGAGGCGACGGTATGGATTCGAGGTTCGTCGCCGCGTTCGTTGCCGGGGGAATAGCAGGAGCATGCGTTTCATGTACGTTGTTTCATCATAGAGACGCTGAGGCCGCTGCCGCCGCCGCCGCCGCTCGGAATGAGGTTGGCCTTGCAAAGACGACTTCGACTAGCGATAGGCAAGTGTCCACTTTCAACCATATGGATGACGAGATTGTCAGAGAGCACTTCACCCGGAACATCCAGTTCTTTGGCGAAAAGGGTCAACAACGGGTAGCGCGCGCTTTTATCATCGTCGTCGGCTTAGGAGGTGTTGGAAGTCACTGTGCACACATGTTGCTTCGCTCAGGTGTCTCACGCCTGCGGCTCGTGGATTTTGACCAGGTTTCTCTTTCATCCCTGAATCGACACGCAGTGGCAACTCGGGAAGACGTCGGTAGATCAAAGGCAGAATGTCTCGCGGCTCACTTCGCTCGCATATATCCAGAAGCTTCTCTCGAAGTTTGCACGGCGATGTATCGGAAGGAAGCAGAAGAAGAGCTTCTAGGGGGTGAACCCGATTTCGTGGTAGACTGTATCGATAACATCGATACCAAAGTCGAACTTCTTGCCGCATGTGTGAGACGCGAGATTCCTGTACTGGCATGTGGAGGAGCAGGTTCAAAATGCGACCCTACGCGGATTAGGATTGTTGATGTGGCAGAGAGCGTCGTTGACCCCCTCGCGCGTGCTGTCAGACATCGCCTCAAGCGAGACCATGGAATAAATGGTGGCATCCCAGTACTTCTGTCAACAGAAAAGCATAGGTGCGACCTTGTGCCTGTCGAAGCTGAAGATGGAAAGTCTCTCAAAGATTACCAGGTATTGCCTAATTTCAGGATAAGAACTATACCCGTGTTCGGGGCGCTGCCAGCCATCTTCGGTATGGCTTGCGCGGCCCACGTTGTCACAACACTGGCCAAACAGCCTTTCGACTCTGAACCCGTTTTCCGAATGCAGCTTCAGCAGTACGAGACGCAACTCGAGCGTCTACGCGATCGGGAGGACAGTAAGGGAAGTGCGGATGCTTGTCTCGGCGTGGATCTTGAGGTAAGTAAAAATCAAAACCTGACACTACTGTTGCTCTTTGATATCGTTTATTTTCTCATCCTCCGCGTCTTTAATTCCTTCTTACGAAACTCATTAATAACTGCTGACGCATTCAAACAAATACTTTGCAGGATATTGTATACCTCGTGAAAGACATCTGGCATGCGAGAAGTGCACGCGACAAATCTTGGTCAATGAGCAAAGGGATGTGGAGAAGCACAGCGGGCTTGTGTCTGACTCGCTGGGATCCAATGCGGCCGGCGGTGCTTGATAATCTTGTATTTTTCACCCTTGATGAGGCTGATGAGCACGACACTTTCATGAGCGGCGAAGGAAGTGAAGGCCTAGTCCGCATGCGAGAGATAGAGCCAGACTTTGCGAGGTTTGTTGAAGACAAATTTGATAGGGTTAGGAGGGAAATGTCTGTATGACGTTATTAGCTGTTGTTGGATATATATCAGTAATAATAGCTATTGTAGCTAGAGCTACTTATTTCCGATTAAGTGTTTAGATAGTACATATTTTATTATGACTGACGCCATACGAAAAAATAGAGGTTTCCTACCCCCTCGAATTAGATCGTTGTTTTTAGAACGTTTTTACATAATATCTAGCTACTACAAGCTATTAGCTAGCTACTAGTAGATAGATATATCTATGGCGAGGATATAGAGTCGTTTTCTTACTTGGGGTGTGTGCATGACGCTAGTATCCGAAGCATTCACGACTGCGTCAGCTCTTGATGGCCCTTGATGGAATCAAACTATGATGACGTCGTGTCGCTTTCGGACTTGTCAATATCAGATAGTGACCCCGGTTCTGAATATGATGATGAGCTGAAAGTCCCAGAGGTGGAGCCTTCTACTTGGGCGGAGATCAGAAACTTCGGCTCAGGCGAAGCTGCGAATCGCTTAGCTGACGTGAGCCATCACACGCTTCTGTCGACGAGCTTCGCAACCCCAGTTGACGCGAGTGTGAATGCGTCGACCAGCAAAGCTTTTGATGACAACAGTGAAAAGAATATGGACTGCTGCGGGCGTGCTACAGTCGCTCTCGGTCTTGAAAAGCTGTGTCTTTTGCTTCATGGAAGTGCGTTGAAGGCCCGGTTGGGAAGCGTTGCACAGCACACCTATTCTTCAGAGCCTGCAGAAAAGCAGAGAGCTTCATGGGGAAGTAACGCGGGTGAAGATTGTACAAGGAATTTATTGCTGGATGCGGTATCCCTGAAACGCATTGAAACGAGAGTCGGTCGAGGGGCAAAGCACTCGAAGTCAACGCGTGTTGCCTCTGCAAACGAACAAACCGAAAGTATGAACAGTTCTAATTTCACCTCCAACGAAATTCCTGCACAGATAGATCCAAAGCTCTTCTTGAGCTGTAAGGACGCCAACGCCACAATCCAGGTTCGTAGCGATGAGACGTGACGCGAAAGTTTATCGATGCTCTCGGATGATTGCATAGCATTCTGACAGCCTTTGATTTGTGCAGGCACTTGTTGAAGAGCTCAACAAAATTGTTCGAGTGCATGCAAACGAAGCAATGGCAAGGCAAAACCTTGTGTGTAAGCATTTCGAACAATTCATCAACTGCAAGAATACGATAGATGACATTCGAAGGTATGCACGTACGTTCAAACTTTCTGTTGCTATTCTACGCTTAGGCACGCGATTTTTTCCCTTGAACACACAATCTTCGAACTGACCAACAAACTTTTCAAACACTGTCAGTGTTCTGCGTCGAAGTTTTGCTGAGGAAATCGTGAACTCATCAGCGACCGGAAACCTCATTGCGTCCATAGATGATGCTATTGATTTCGCTTACCTTGATTCCGACGCATATGCGCATGACACTCGATAATTGGTAAGGACGCAAGCTGAAGAGCTCGTTCTGCCCTCGCGTTTGCTTTTGCGATGGGCTTTGGGAAAACTTTCCTCAAGGCGGCGGCTTTTCATTTCCGCGCTGAGTACAGACATAAGTAGAACAGGGAGCGTTGCAAATTGGGATATGGCTAGTATCCAGCCAGAGGTAGCTAAACAAAATGATGATTAAGCGGGTAATAAGAGCAAGCATATGGACGATGCAAAAGAAATATTTTCATTCAGATCACCGTCTATTCCTCCCTTCTCTTACATAACTGACGAAATCCTCGACGAGTTTCTGGTAGCTTTGCTTCACGTGCTCGTCAGATAAAACATCAAAGTCATCGTCATAATCCAAGACCAAGATGGGAACACCGGTCAAAGCAGAGACGCGGTCATCGTCAACGAACCTCACCTTATCTCTAATCGCAGTAAATACATTGTCATCCGCAGCATATGTAACATTAGAGGGGTCCTCTCTCGTTGCCGGAGGATGGAGCCAAGCTTCATGTTTTTCATGGAGGGTTTGAAGATAGTCGAGTTGGATTCCTGTCTCTTCCCCTCGCGCACGTTGTTTCAGTCGACGCATGCAGGTAGCAGCTGAAGTTCGCAGGTAAATGAACCCCTCTGGAACCAAATTCGGCGATACTTGGACCATCGGGTCATACCAGCTATTGAACAAGGCGAGTTCCATGTCAGACATCCATCCGTTTTCATGCACAGACTCAACAAATATCATTTTGTCAGAGAACACGCTTCGCTCCAAGATGCGCAGGGAAACATTCTCCCTTCGTGATTCAATCTCCTGCAAATACCGCGTCATGAAAACATAGTGTTGGAAAGTGTATGCGTAGCGTTCAGGCGCATCGTAGAAGACGTCCAATATGTTATATGTTTGACACGAGAGGCAGAGATCCGCAGATTTACTTTTCACATTTTGCCACTTGTCTACTGGTTCCAGCACTATGTCTGTGCCAGAGTCCTGCTCAAAGATTTAGATTTTGTTTTGGGGAAAAAGAACATAGAATTCACGGTGAGCGCGTTTCAAGAGAATGCCACAGGGCGGTATGGAAAACGCACCTTAAGAATTTTAGAACCCTCTATGATATCGGAGAGGAATGTCGACTTCCCAGCAGAAATGTTTCCCTCGACGCAGAGCGTGACCCCGCTTCTTCGTTCGTGTGAAGAGACGATCGACATCGCGCGAATAGCGACGTTCGGACGACAAAAGTGTCGAGCTCGGGCTGGTTGGTGTGCAGGAATACGGTATGACCGAGAGAAACGACATCTTGCCGAAGCCGCCACCGCACACTGGGTATGGAATAGCCTGAGCATTAGCCTCCGGAAACCCTTCTTCCTCAAAAGGTCGAACAGGGCCACGGGCCACGTCCCGAGCAAGACAATAATAATAATGAAGTCAAGCCAGAGGCAAATAAATAAATAAACCGGCAGGCAGCATGCTATGCATGTATGCATGCGCTGCATATGAGATGATCGATATATATATATGTACATATGCATTTATTTATTTGAATGCAGATAATAAATAAAGGCACCACATATCCAATAATAATAATAATAGAGAGCTACTACTACATATTCTACGTACTGGCTACTAGCAAGCTAGCTCTAGCTCTAGCTAGTAGCTAGCTACTTTCGCAGCTAGCCAGATATTATGAGAACGCAACGGGTGCTCATTCATACATGTATTTTGGGTTTTAGGATTTTACATTTTAGGGCGATTTTAGGGATTTCGTTCTCGTTGTGCAAGGCAGGTATATTCCACCAGCTTTTAACGGCTGCATATCCTTGCCTACGCGTACTTCTCCTCGCGTGCCCGCAAGGTAGAGGATTCATCCTTCTGGCGTACTTGTTGCGTCTATATGGCTGCTGACCTGAACATAGATGGGACAACTTCGTCGTTCTGCAAAGTTCTCGACCTCACGGGCGCCGCAATCGCCTCTTCTGACGTCGCTCAGGAAGATGCTGGTAAGGACCAAGAGGTTTCCTCCAAGAGAGACGGAGTGCCCTCCATCTCCCTGCCTTCTCAATCTTCAGAAGTACGACATTTTGCCATGGACATGGGGGGTTCACTCGTGAAAATCGTTTATTTCTCACCAGACACCGAGAACGTCGCTGGTATGTCCCCGTTCTCTTCTCCTCTTCTTGGAGGAGGAAGGCTGCACTTTCGTAAGTTCGAGGCCTCCAAAATGGATCAGTGCGTCAGATTTATTGAACAGAAACAGCTTCACCTTGGCACTGAGGGTGGGAAAGCTGTTGTTAAGGCCACGGGAGGTGGCGCTTTCAAAAATTCTAAGCTATTCCAAGAGAGATTTGGCATCCAACTGCAGAAGGAAGACGAAATGAAGTGTGCAGTTGCAGGTGCGAACTTCCTACTGCAGACTATTCGCGACGAGGCTTTCACATTTACTGAGGGCAAGAAAGACTTCGTAGTACACAAGGATGGACAACAGGGAGGAGACGATTTATTCCCATATCTCCTCGTAAATATCGGCTCGGGTGTCAGCATTATCAAGGTTGACAGAGACGGTTTTGAACGTGTGGGTGGTACAAACATCGGTGGCGGGACTTTCTGGGGCTTGTGTCGTCTGTTGACTGGACTCAAAGATTTTGACCAAATGCTTGCGTGTAGTGCAGGCGGTGACAACAGCAAAGTGGACATGCTAGTCGGTGATATCTATGGTGGCAGAGACTACGCAAAAGTTGGACTCTCCAGTAATACGATCGCATCCTCCTTCGGTCAGGTTGTGATGGATGAAGGATCACTTGAAGACTACGACAAAGCAGATATCACTCTTTCGTTGCTGCGCATGATAAGCTATAACATATCTCATATTGCAACAATGACGGCAGTGAAACATGGGCTAAAACGTATATTCTTCGGAGGGTACTTCATTCGTGGTCACGCGTATACGATGAACACGATATCGTTCGCTGTTGACTACTGGAGTAAAGGCGAGCTTAAAGCGATGTTTCTCCGGCACGAAGGTTTTCTGGGGGCGCTGGGTGCGTTTCTCCAGGATGCTGACGCACAGGCACTGCGGTCTACACCACTCCAGGGCGCATGGATTGAGAAGTTCATAAAATGCTCAATTCCACCAGTGAAGAGAGCATCACAATCAGTCTCACGCTATGGAGGTATCACTGGGGGCGGTGATAAGAATGTAGAAGAAAAAACAGTTGGATCTGGTGCAGCTTCTCTTGCAGAGGCTACTCGAAAGATGGTGATGCACGTTCGGTCTATGTCCAGTGACACTGAGCCCGCGGGTGTCAGTGATTATGATGATACTTGTGAGGCCTCTTCCAAGAACTCTCAAGTCTCCAGCTCTTCTATGAGTGCGAATGATTATTCTCAAAATCAGCTTCTCGGCAAAGCAAGTCTTCAAGTAGGCGTGCTTCATCTAGTTCCAACGCTAAAACTGTTCCCTCTGTTGCGGTGGCCAGATCGTTATGAACCAAACATCATTGATATGTTGGAATCTCGGGAAGAACGAGAGTACTGGCTCGACATCCTACAAGGTATGAGCCCCGGTTTGGTGGAAAAAGCTGTCGCTTCTGATGCTTTGCTGAAATCAGATACTGATAGTGTTGAAAATGATGCAATCGAACGAGGGGAAGCTTTTCGATCAGTGTTCTCTGCTCATCTTGACCGGTTACGAGAGGAGCCAGCAGCGTATGGAAAGATCGGGCTCTCGGGACTATTTGAGATGCGGGAAGAGTGCCTTCGAGCATTCGGATTTAAGGACGCCTATTTTGATGTCAAACGACAGGAAAACGCGGCAGCTCTCGCGGTTCTCCCAGATTTACTCGCAGAGCTTGACGCTTTGGAGGAAGGTGAAAGGCGACTTTTAGCTCTTGTTGAAGGAATGCTCGCTGGGAATATTTTTGATTGGGGCAGCCAGAGCTGCGTTGATCTGTACAAAAATGGGACAATACTTGAAATTTACAGGAATGCTCGTTCTTCCATAGCGCGACCCTGGGCAGTCGACTGTTTTGATGAGCTCAACGAGAAGATGTCATGGACCGACGGCCTATCTGACAAGACAGGTAGCCGTTTCGTTACTTTCCACAAATATCGCAAAGCACTGCTGTTTTGTGATAACAGCGGCGCCGATGTCGTACTTGGAATGATCCCGTTTGCCCGAGAACTTTTAAGGCACGGCACAGACGTTTGCCTCGTAGCAAACTCTCTTCCGGCTATAAATGATATCACGGTAGATGAATTACGTGATGTTGTCCTTCTTGCTGCTGGAAAGTGTGATATCTTGGCCAGCGCTTTGCGTGGCGAGTCAAGTGAGGCGTCATTTGGGAAACTTACCGTTTGTGCCAGCGGGAGCGGGTCACCTTGTATTGATTTCAGGCGAACATCTCAAGAGCTTTGCGAGGCAGCGAAAGGCGTAGATCTTATCGTTCTTGAGGGTATGGGCCGTGCTGTGCATACAAATTACGCTGCTCAGTTTCAGTGTGATACCCTGAAGCTGGCAATGCTGAAAAACGCACGCCTGGCAGAGCGACTTTTCAACGGCCGCATATACGACTGCATATGCAAGTTCGAGGTCTACGATCAACAAGCATCTATGTAGACAGAACGGATTGAATATCAATGAGAGACCATGCAGCGTAATGTCGGTAACTCTAGCTAGTAGCTACCTCTAGCTAGCTAGTATCTACTAGATACGTAGTTGAAATGTTTAGACAACGAAATATCCGCTGTAGATTTTAACTGTATTGATAATAATAATAATACCGACCTTGCTTATTACTTATTCTTGCTGTACTTCATAATAATATGACTACTAGTAGTAATAATAGCTAGATACATATGTAGTAGTTTGACGGCGCCACTTTCGTTCTCAAACATATCACAAAATGATGTTAAGGTTTGTGAGGACGCAGCAGAAGGCCTTCGTGGCCACCGACTTGTGACGCAACACGGGGTAGTCCAAAGTGAACTGGATGAGCAGGTGCCATAGCGCGTGCTTCACAAGCTATGCCTTTTCTCGATTTGATTATGCGCTTCGAACAAAATGTCTCTATACGATCCCACGCTGTTTGAAGCACAGACACAGGAACTGTTGTAACAATTCGGACGAAACCTGGAGCTTTGAAACAGTTTCCAGGCAATACGAGCACAGATTCCTCCGCAAGTAATTCCTCCGCAAATTTTACGTCCGTTGGACAATCTTTAAAAGCACTCAGATCCACTCGGATGAGGACGTACATCGCTCCTTGAGGTGGTGTCACAGTCGACAGACCCTCGATCTTTGATGCTCTCTCTGCAGAAATTGCTGCTGCGAGTTTCAAAGAACCCATGATGTCTGCCAGCCACTTTTTATCGTCGTTGAACAAGATGCTGGGAACGGCTGCTTGGAGAGGAACACTCGGTCCCAGAGATATCTGACAAAGACTGTTAATGGCCTCGCGCACTCCAGATCCATGTAAGTTATCATTCACGTCGTGAACACATACCCAACCAAGACGCCAACCGGGAACTAACCATCTCTTTGACAGGGCACCGACTGAAAACACTGGCACACCTGTTGCAACCTCTGCAACTGGCACAAAGCGCTTATCAAATGTCATTCCAGCATACACTTCGTCTGCAATAATGGGTAACTTGAGCTCATCCGCACATTGTACTATTTCTTGAAGGTGTTCTCTTGAATACACCGCACCACAGGGATTTGAAGGATTGTTTATCAGCACCGCAGCCGTTGTTCCGTCTGTTAGACGTTGGATACTACTCAGATCAGCTTCCCAGCCTTGTTCTGGTAATAGGCTGTAAAATCTGCATACTATACCGTGTCTATGGCAAATTGTTTCGTAAAGTGGAAACCCGGGAGACGGAAGCAGTATGCTGGACCCAGGTGCTGCCAAGACTGCTATGCAATGTTCCAGTGCTTCAGAGCAACCGACTGTGACAAACACGTCATCGCGACACAGAGGTGGACGTCTTTCACAGGAGTGAGCTGCGGCTATGGCCGTTCTGCAGGAAGCTAAGCCGGTTGAAGCAGTGTATCCATTGTGATTGCCACTTGAAAAAGCACTCATGACTGCCGCAACAGCCTCTTCCGGTGGCTTTAAGTGACCATAAGCAGTCGGATCACCTTGTGCGAGGGATATCAGCTCGTGTTTTGGATTTTCTTTGCCGACCAGATCGTCCACAATAATCCTGATGGGATTTGCTGATACCGTGAGTGTTGACGCCCGGACGGACCACGCGACTCGTCGAGCGCCCCCATCGTCCCCGGCAGAAACCACTTGCTCTTGCTGGTCGCCCATGCAAAACTTTTTTCAGCACCCTAAGCTCCCCGTGCTGTCACCTTGGTCCGTCGTCAACGCGCGACTTATTTTTGACCACTACGCGACGACAACCGCCGACGACGACGGAAATGGATGGCGATGACGATGTCTTTTTATGAAAATCTATCCATAACGTCGTACAAGTACCGTAACAGATAATCGTAAACGACGTTCGAATTAACGAACGAACCTACGCATCAGATATGTTGAACGTTCTGCTGGGGAGCACTGAAAAGGCACTGTGTCGTGCGCCACCTTCGGCAAAACCGACCCAGGACGAGACGCAGGACCATCGCATGACTTGGAAATATGATCAAGACTCACGATCACGGAGCGCAGTTCTTCTTGGAGTGTCCTTAGATGCCTCCGAGGAGGAAGTAAAAAAGGCGTATCGACAGAAGGCAAAAAAGATGCACCCGGACACATCTACGGGGGCTGCTGACTTCGACGGCAGCTCCTTCGCTGACTTGCGCGAAGCATACGAATGCATGCTGCATATCTCGGCAACTTCTTGTCACGATAAAAACAATGACGTTTATGGTCCTGGTATGCGAGCGAGATTCGAGGCAGCAAGGCGTTGGCGAGAGCGACGAGGTACGCACGTTGACACCTCAAGTTTTTCAAGGGTTGATGGCTCTGAGTTGGGCAAGCGAACGACAGGTACGACAGGTCCACAGCGGGAAAGAAAAAGTCAACCCAGCACCCGTGTGCAAACAAGCAACGTCAGCGCTGAAAAGTTTTTCTGTAGATCGCATGAGCTTGCAGATGATGTTCTGCTTGAAGAAGTTCTATCGCGACATAAACGGGCCAAGACATCGTCACGCGCAGGTGTTCAACGAAGCACCTCTTCCGCTGCAAGCTGGTCACTTCCACAAGTAGTTTCAGCGCGCGCGCCTCGGCAAATAACATTATTTCTTGGCTTGACTGGCTGTGTAGCCGTCACTGCAGCGGTGGGATACACCAACAACGTAGTCTTCTAGTTTTAATATCGTTTACAAAAGCACTTACTTATTCTAGCTCTAGTAGCTCTTCTGCTAGAACAGGTAGGGAGATAGAGCGAGGATCGGAGATATGTAGAAGGTTTTTTATTTTTGCGCATTTTGTGAAACATAAATCAGTGGTACGCCTTTGAGCTTTGCAAAAGCTCAGTATATGCACCATCTACACATCGTTTGATATCTGCATAGCTTGCGACGAGCATCGACATTTCATCGCGCGACAGTAGCAGGACTCTCTCTGAAACACCGACGTCGAGTTTATTCAAAGATTCAAACACGTGACCCCAATCCAACACTGGAGAACCTTGATCGTTGTGCTGATGAAACACGTAGTCGCGGAAAAGCTTTAAGATGTACCTATCTCCAGTCTCTGCCCACTCCGTGTCCATGTCGCCATCTGGGCGTTCATTTACAAACCCGATTTTGACAAGCAGTCGAAGAAGGCGACCATTTTCTAGCTCCTTGGCAAGCTCTGACTCCAAGTGGTCGTTCGCGGCTCGTTCTGCCTCAATAGAATCAAGCGCAACTGGAGCAACGAGTTGCGTAAACGTGGCACAGTCGGAGATCGCACCAGAGGCAAGTCCTGAGATAAGATGCCACAATGGCTGAGAACATCTGCGCCTAGCAGATGTGACGTGATCAATCACTTGCGCCTGATTTTGACCACATGCAAGCTGAGCCAGTAAGTTGCCTACCGCCCGAAGATCATCTTTCTGAGCTAAACCCACCCCATGCCCTTCACTTGAGACAAGACCGACCAAATCTGGGCGCAAGACGTCGGCGACCCCAATCGCTGACAGTCTTACGCGCGATGAAAAGTTTGTGCGTGCACTGGAAAATGATGCGCATGGACACTGTATAATTTTACTGGGAGACAGCGCAATTGCTCCCCCAACAGCGAGTCCTGCACCATGTACAGCACGAAGGGCGCAACAAAGCTGTGACGCATAGTTCCAGAGTTCAGCTTCTGACGCAGGCACACTACCCTCTTTGTCGCCACAGTGTGTTGCTTCTAGGGTCGACGCACCGGGATAATAAGTGTGTGCGAAATATAGCGACGGCGTATCCCGCATGTCAGCGCTCACGAATGTTCCACAAAGTGCGGCGACATGTGGATGCCCACGAAAGGGAACCCATCTATTCACTGTTTCCTGCGCCGCGGCAACTAGTTCGGAATTTGGGACCAAACGATTATGGTCCAGACGACGAAGTACATGTGCTTTACCATCGATCGAGCTTACACCTTTCATCGCGTCAGAACGAAGTCCGAGCACGGGTGAGACTTCTCCTCTTACGAGATCTTCAAGTGGGACAAGCGAGTGATAATGATTCAGCACCTGTTATGGTGTGAAGAAAGGGAAGTCAATAAGAAATGATGAGAAATATATGATGACGCGGGCTCGAACGCAAACGTACCCGAGGCAGGTCTGTGGCACCTTCACTCGCTGGATCCATTTGAGCCTGCTCAAGAAACGTCCTGTGCTTTAGTTCTGCGTGAAGTTGCTCAGATGCAAATCGCGCAGACAGAAGCGTCTGACCTGACATCCCGGAAGGTAAACGAGGATGGTTGGGCTCGCGACGTACGTACGAAGAATGCTGGCCTCCCCCAACCTTCCCAGAACCAGCAGTGGTGTGTTGCATGTTGTAGGGAGAAGTGCCTCGAATGTTCACGTTGATATCGTTTTGAGAAGCCAAACCGAGAGTTAGAGGGGCACCATCGCCCCTTGAAACCGCGGACATGTCTGTGAGACCAAGAGTGAAGTCATCGTCACTTGGAAGTTGTATGTCCCCAGAGCTTGACGATCCCGCCGGTGGTTTTCCAGAGGAAGCTCCGGGGACAAAGGGCGTAGCGTTCGCCTTGATAGAAACAGCGGGAATGAAAGGGGCAGCTCCAGCGTTTGGCTGCTGATCTTGCACCTTGACGAGATTTGGAGGAAGAAAGGGAGCAGCGGCCGTGCTCACCCCTCGCACAGAAGGGCCTTTCAGTTGGATGTCCCTCGCGTCGTCTCCTGAGTTCGGTACCGCTAGTGGTGTTTCTGGAGTATTGACAGGAGGATCATTCCGCGTCGTTGGACCCCCGTCGAACATTTTATCGGGCGGCATACACCGTAGCGTAGGTCCCTCTTTGATGTTGTATCGAAATAGCGGCTTGAGCGCTGTGGAATGGCGGCTTGAGCGCTGTGGAATGCGCGGTAGGCGAACGAAATCCCGAACAGCAGCAGCGGGCGATTTTTTATTGAAAAATCCCTCGACGCACGACGACCGACGACGTGCGTGCGTGCGTGCGTGGTCGTTAGTTGATATTATTATTACTGTTACGTGTAGATACTTTCGTAGCTATTATGTACGTAGTATGTATGTAGTTGTATGTTCGATCAGAAAAACATTAATTTTTTACATTGCGTCCCTACGTGAGTGCGGCGTGCGTGGCAGTACGGTGCGTGGTCAACAACAAGCAAAATAAAACACGCACGGCACGTAATCGAACGATGCCAAAGAACGAGGTTATACCACGAGGACGTGGGGGCTTTAAAATGCCCGTGGAAAAGTATCGTCGTACCATGTGCTGGAAGGTGGCTACCTTATTCAATAGAACGCCGTAGAACGAGTCCACTTTCTCCGCAGTCGACGGCGTTTGTTTGTTCAAGTCAAGTTTTGGCTTCCGTGTCGCGGCGATGTCAAAACTTGCACTACTGTTGTTGCTGGCAGTGCAGAGCGCTTCCGTTGCAGCAGCGCCAAGAGAAATGGAGCTGTATCCCGCATACGCGACTACAAACTCAGTTGTCACCGTAAGCGGTGCCGACATGATGACTTCAACAAGGATGTATTGCAGGTGCGTGAGGTTGATCGATCATCAACTCCTTGAATCCCGACTCGTTTCTTTTTTCAGTTACTGACATGATTGGGTGTCTTATTGTTGCTCCCTCAAAACGGCTACAGGATTGGCCGACATTTGGTCTCTGCGGAGTATAATACAAGCCTCGTTGGGGTCCACTCGCTCGTTCGATGTCAAGTTCCGCAGCAAGCGAGCGGATTTTATAGCCTGGAGATAACCCATAACGGTAGAGACTTCACAAGCAGTGGGCTCATTTTTTGAACATATGGAGGCCACAATAAATGATGTGTTTCCTAGGCAGTTGAACCCTTCAGGTGGCACTCTTATTACAGTACAAGGAGCTGGTTTTCGAGACGGGCTCTTATGCAGTACAGGATTGCAAGAGGTTGCAGTGATGGCTGCGGTCAGCTCATCAGCATTATTGGTTTGCGAGACCCTGGCTGTGCAAGAACAAAACTTGCGCGACTCAATATATTTGTCCATCATCGCTTCTCGACAACAGTCTTCTCTTTCAGACATGCATGACCTTGTTATCGATGGAGCTAGAGTGAAGGGCGCACGATCGGTTATTCACCTTCGAAATACAGGAACCGACGAGATCGTGATAGAAGGGCAAGGTTTCGATATCCACCTGAGAAATGCGTGGTGCAAGGTTGGAACCCTCGTCGTTCGTGGCACGGTTCTTTCTTCATCACGTCTAAGCTGCAAACTTCCGTTTATTGCAAGCAAATGTCCTACTCTGCTTGTGTCGTTCAACCAGGTTGATTTCACCGCTGTTGAGGACATCGAATGGGATTCCACAAGGTGCATTTCGCGTGATTATTTGTATCAGTTACCAGTTTCTGTGGAATGGAGAACGCAAGAAAATGTACTCGACCGATTTGAAGAACATTCGGACTTCACGAACAGTATGGGAACGCTGCACGTCGATGACAGAAATGTTCAACCCAGCGTATATAGTGTATATCCTGCGAAAGCTTTAAGACATGGTGGAGTCATTCACTCCTTTTTCGGTAACAGCTTGACCACTCAAACATTCTGCCAGTTCAACGCTTTCTTTGTGCGAAGTCACTACGTCTCTTCTGTACTGGCTGTCTGTGAATCTCCGGCATACCACGAGTTAGGTGCGAGCTGGATCGTAAACGTTGGGAAGACGTTGGCTGGGAACCGCGTCATCGAAGGCGCAGGACATTCGATTGATGTGACACCTCACTCTGTGCTACTTGGTGCAACACCAGAATCAGGCTCGACTGCTGGTGGAACGCTCTTGCAATTGACCGGTACCTTCAACTCTGAAACGGTGCAGGAGTGTAAACTGTCAAACATAAGAATTTTTAATGTTCGATGGGTTTCTTCTTCCCAGCTAGAGTGCGTCACCCCAGCTAAGCACAAGGGTAAGGCGTTCATATCGATATATTCTGATCGAGAACGTCAGATGACGTTTGACTACGTACATGATCCATATCATGACGGTCTGAGTGAACGTATGCAAACGCATAAAAGCACTTCCTCGTCAGAATTTTCCAGAATTCCAAAAATTATGAACTTCTTCCCCCGTGTCATTGGAGCTTCGGGTGGTACTGTGACGGTTGCCGGTATCAGTTTATCTCAGGAACTAATCCAGGACCTGACGGGAGGTTACGGCAGCTACGTGTCGAGTGCGATTGTTCTCTTGGAGATTAACAGTGGTTCACCCGGTGACTATGCCAGTTTGATTGAGCATGCGTCGATATTGGATCCACAGAGTGCTCGGCTGCTGTATGAGGATGAAGTGTCTACCACGTCCGTGCATCCCATTTCCGGAAGCGCTGAAGGTGGCACAAGCTTGTTCATGAGAAGTAACCTCTTACATAATGTTCCAGAACTGAGCTGCAGGATCGCAAGTTTCACACCGATAAGTGGGCGCTGGATTGGGTCGACCTTAGCAGAGTGTATTTCACCAGCACATCGAGTAGAAACCGTGGTTGTCGGGATTGCAAATGGTCTTGTTACAACAGGCACGCCTTCTGATGTCAAATATGCATATCACTCCACAAGCGTGAGTCTTATCGGCAACGTGCAGCAGGTTGACCTCATCAAAGAAGATTGGATTGAGTCAGCACATGGTGGCTGCACACAACGCACTCAATACGACACATCAGTGCGCAAAAGAAGTCAGCATGAACTGACAACATTTGATATGACTTGGACTATCCTGGCGTCAGCGTGCAACGCCTCGCCACAGTATTCTGGATTCCAGGCCGCGATAGTTGATGGCGATCGTGGCATGAACGCCCAGGTGCAATACTACTATGTAAGCACACCTACAGTGTTGGCAGTGATTCCGCAGATTGTTGACTCTGGACGCCAACACCCAGTCCATGTCATAGGAAGCAATTTCGACAAGGCGACGTTATTTTGCACGTCTGGGTCGATTCGAACTGCTGCCACGATGGTTTCGTCTGCCATAGTAATATGTGAGCTACCTGAGCATGATGATGGAGAAGTTTTGGTTTCTGTCGGCGCTCGTGAAGCATCCATGAATGTTGGGGTTGTTACTTTCTATGAGCACTCTGAAGTGATAGACATACTGCCTGCAGGTGGGCCAGACGAAGGAGGAACTCTGGTGTCTATCACGATGCGCCAAACAAAGGTTACTCCGTGGCAGTGCAAATTTGGGACGGTCGGGCCCATAGCTGGACGTGAAGCGATGGAGACTGCGTTTCAATGCGCTTCTCCTGCTCGTCACGTGTCATCGTCTTCTTTCTGCTTGTATCTTGATAGCGCGATATCATCTGTGCGGTGTATTGGACTCTTCTTTTCTCATGTTCATTTGGATGGCCCACTCTTTACGGTTGAGACATTCGCGTTCAACTCCGAGCTCCTTTCGCGTCTTTTCTCCTCAAGTATGCCGTCTTCAAAAATTATTGAATATAGTTCGACTACGCTTGCCAATGAAGCCTGCTTAGTAGAATCTCACCTTCAGGCTGCTATTGATGTAGGCTTTCACTCGATTCGTATCTGTGATTACTTCTCGGTCGAACTATACTTTGGTGTGCAGCCTGAAATTACGCATGCCTTCCCGCTAAGGCTGTTATCTACTTCCCCACATAACTTCCTCCTGTTTGGCAGAGATTTCACCGAACAATTAAACGGTTCTGGTGCTGAAAACAATATTATTTGTCACAGACAGTCGTCACATGTTCTCACGTGCACGTCTCCGATTCTCTCGACAAAGGCTGATATTGACCTTGAACCAAGAAAATTTGCCATCGACGGCTCTGACATTGTGTTTGATGTGGCTGATGTCACACCGCATTACTTGCAACAAACAAGCGGTTTAGTGTCAGGTGGCAACAATGTTGGCGTTGTTGGGGCGTTCGATCAAATACAGGATTCCATCACGTGCAAATTTGGCTCAATCTCACCTATAACTACCACTCGTACAACCTCGAAGAAGATAGAGTGCGTGACGCCGGCACACAAGGTTGGGACTGTTGAAATGGGGGTGGGCTTCCATGGTGGTACTTACGAGTACAATTCGCTTGATTACAAATATGTAAGTGAGTGTGCCATGCTCACCATACTTCCTATGAAAGGACCGTCATACGAGAAATTTGTGACCACCCCACACCGAGAATACTGCTCACATGTTCCCATTTCCGAAGCAATAAGTTTTGATAGCGTTGTGCTTCTTAACTCCAAGGAAACGGAATGGAAGATGTCAGCGAAGTCTCCTGGATTCGTGAACTGGGCAGCTGTTTTCGGTGTTCAGACTACACCAGAAAATTCTATGTTTGAGTATGTCTATCCATTGCAGTTTAATATGTTCACACCCCGACATGGAATGCATGATGGAGGGACATTGATCACACTCATTGGCAGCAATTTTGTGTCTGATGGACTTGGATGTCTTTTTGGGACCGAATTTGTCCCGGGATTCATGCTTTCAACTGTTTTATACGTATGCGAAACTCCAACTTTGGCGGGACAGCAATCAGTTACCATCGCCGCGACGCTTGCAAATTTTGCTTCCACAGATCATCATGCCGATCTTATATTGGTTGCACCTATCCATGCTACGAGCATTGAGCCTGATCGTGGATCTTCGCATGGTGGTGCAAATATGGTCCTTTCTGTGAATGAAGATGTTTCTGTGCTTCGCTCCGCTTTGAGAATTTCAATTGCATCTTTCAGACCCATTTCTTCAAGGTTGAAGTCAAGTCGTGAACTCGAGGTTGTAACCCCTGCACATCAATCTGGAACAACAAATGCACGCATTTACATGACACCCTGCAGATATGGAGACGAAGGTCAGACCGTTACGTACCACGATGATGAGATGACAACTGATCAACATACTCCATCATTTATGACTCCTGAAATCGCGTTCCTTGACCATAGCCGTGGGAGAAGCGAGACCAGGGACGGTTCGTCGGAATTTTCCAGAATTCCAAAAATTATGAACTTCTTCCCCCGTGTCATTGGAGCTTCGGGTGGTACTGTGACGGTTGCCGGTATCAGTTTATCTCAGGAACTAATCCAGGACCTGACGGGAGGTTACGGCAGCTACGTGTCGAGTGCGATTGTTCTCTTGGAGATTAACAGTGGTTCACCCGGTGACTATGCCAGTTTGATTGAGCATGCGTCGATATTGGATCCACAGAGTGCTCGGCTGCTGTATGAGGATGAAGTGTCTACCACGTCCGTGCATCCCATTTCCGGAAGCGCTGAAGGTGGCACAAGCTTGTTCATGAGAAGTAACCTCTTACATAATGTTCCAGAACTGAGCTGCAGGATCGCAAGTTTCACACCGATAAGTGGGCGCTGGATTGGGTCGACCTTAGCAGAGTGTATTTCACCAGCACATCGAGTAGAAACCGTGGTTGTCGGGATTGCAAATGGTCTTGTTACAACAGGCACGCCTTCTGATGTCAAATATGCATATCACTCCACAAGCGTGAGTCTTATCGGCAACGTGCAGCAGGTTGACCTCATCAAAGAAGATTGGATTGAGTCAGCACATGGTGGCTGCACACAACGCACTCAATACGACACATCAGTGCGCAAAAGAAGTCAGCATGAACTGACAACATTTGATATGACTTGGACTATCCTGGCGTCAGCGTGCAACGCCTCGCCACAGTATTCTGGATTCCAGGCCGCGATAGTTGATGGCGATCGTGGCATGAACGCCCAGGTGCAATACTACTATGTAAGCACACCTACAGTGTTGGCAGTGATTCCGCAGATTGTTGACTCTGGACGCCAACACCCAGTCCATGTCATAGGAAGCAATTTCGACAAGGCGACGTTATTTTGCACGTCTGGGTCGATTCGAACTGCTGCCACGATGGTTTCGTCTGCCATAGTAATATGTGAGCTACCTGAGCATGATGATGGAGAAGTTTTGGTTTCTGTCGGCGCTCGTGAAGCATCCATGAATGTTGGGGTTGTTACTTTCTATGAGCACTCTGAAGTGATAGACATACTGCCTGCAGGTGGGCCAGACGAAGGAGGAACTCTGGTGTCTATCACGATGCGCCAAACAAAGGTTACTCCGTGGCAGTGCAAATTTGGGACGGTCGGGCCCATAGCTGGACGTGAAGCGATGGAGACTGCGTTTCAATGCGCTTCTCCTGCGCGGCTCCTCGGACCTTGTTCATTTGCAGCAGTTGTGAGCTCTACTTCAAACTCTTATTCAAGTTTTTTTCTGTTTAATGGTTTGCCTGATTCTGCCGTTGGCGCTCTGTCAACTCGTGCAAGTCAGACAGACGTTCAGCCGTGTTCAATGAAGAGCTTGATGGTGGAAAGTACACTCCTCAATGCAAGATATGTGGTCTTCAATGATCATACTAACTCCTTTTGTGTGGAGCATTCTTCGACTGTTGGATTTGCAGCTGTTATTGTCAGCAAGTCGAAACCAATGCGTTCAACTTTCCTCACAAACATTCAGATCGAAGTTCGGGATGCTCCGGTGTTTCATGAAATTATTCCCGATTCAGCTGCGAGTAGTGGTGGTTCCTTGATTCAGATTGTCGGGGAAAACATGATGTCGCACGATTTTAATGCGCATCATTGCATGTTCGCCCACTCTACCAAGCCTGCTCACACGATTTCAACAGCGGTCATAACATGTGAGGTGCCTGCTGTCCCTTCGCTTTCGGCAAGTTTCGTCGATGACACCTCAACCGAAAAGACTATGCGTGCGCAGTCACGGGGCTCGAAGATGGGGATTGAGCAGATGTACAGATATTTTGATTTTCCTTATCTTGAACGTCTTGTTCCAGAGAGAGGGCCGTCAAGAGGTGGAACAAGGTTGCATCTGCATGGTACTCATTTCAGTAATAGTCGTGATCTTAGCTGCAAACTCGGCACCTTGATGGTTCGAGCTGCCCTCATCAGCGAGCAAGAAATTTTATGTGTCACTCCGTCTCACGAGCACAACAGTGTTGTCGTGGACGTATCGATCAATGGCAGAGAAGGATCCGGAGATGTTAGACTGTTCGATTTTCTTATTTAAATACTAAATCCTATGCTAGTAGCTAGTTTTATTCATGCGTGCCTCACCATATCTACCAGCGCGTGTGGTTTCATGATGAGTCAAGGGTTGTTGGAATTTCGGAGAGCGAAACGCAACTCGTCCTGCACCATTCGGAAACTTTCGAGGTGCCCCGCTAGTCGCGTACGCTTCACAGACGAAAGCGTGTCCGAGAGCGTTGTGTCTTTGCTTTTCGTCGAGCACAAAACCCAAGGATGTTCCAAAGCCTGGGTGATAGTCATCCTTACACTGGTATTGACCGTCAACAAGCGTTGAACACAGTCCTTTGCTTCATCACTGACGTGATCCCAAAGGTGATCGTCCATCGAGTATTCGCCCAAGCGTATCATCTGAAACAGAGACTGCTCGTCCTCATTTTCGAATGGTGAATTTCCTGAGAGAAGAATATATAGCATAACCCCTATACTCCACATATCCACCGCGGGGGTATATGTTTCCATGTTTGCCCCGATGTCAAGAATCTCTGGCGCGACATAGAGTGGAGATCCGCAAATAGTCCGCAGTTGGCTATCGTCTGCAAAGAAACGAGCGAGTCCAAAGTCAGCGATCTTAACTATAGCACTCGAACTTCCATCTGACAATAAGATATTTTCGAGCTTGAGATCCCGATGGACGATATTCTTGCTGTGGAGATACTCCATGCCTTTCAAAACTTGATAAATCACGCTGCGTGCATCGGACTCAGAAAAGTTTCCGTTTTCAACAACCCTCTCGAGCAACTCACCACCCGAGGCAAGCTCTGTGACGATGAAAACTTTCAATGGCGTCACGTATGTGCATAGGAGTCGGATGATGTTCTCGTGGTGAACCTGTGCCAAAAGTGTCAGGAACGTCAGAATAATTATAAAATCTTGCTACACATACAGAGGAGAGAGAGGTTGAATTCGAAGGCTCAGGTCGTACCTCTGACAGGATAAAAATTTCTCTCTCCAAGGACGCGTCCGTCGAGTTGTATCTTGTCTTATCGACCTCCTGAGCTCGACAGAGGGCGGGTGTCAGTCAAACTTGATACATGGAGCCTTGCTGGCTCTGATGCAAACATTCAATCAGGCATTGTTCGACGAGTTAAACCAAGAGAATGTCGTACCTTTATAGCGACTTGTTCGGCAGACAGCCTATCTATTCCTCTGTAGACCATCGCGAAAGCTGTGCGTGTTTTTTCGGATGGAAGCGACGGTGAGCCTGAGAACACGTAGGGACAACTCAACGCGACATCTACTTACCGCCCACCCCGATCTGTTCTTTGACTTCGAATCTCTCGCGAAATTCATCCTCGCCGTGCCGAAATACTATCTCGTCCATGACACTATCTTCGCCACGTACCCACGCGCAAACAGAGAATGTATGTGGATATGTAGAAGCAGTCCTATTATTATTTCCACATATTCCTACTAAATAACTACGTACTTTCTACATACTATTTATAGCTGCTGCGAGCGAGGGAGGACCCACCAGTCATTCTATTCTGCCACTGGAGTCTGCGCGCCGCTAAACTGGGATTTCGACCGGGGCTCGATTAGCCCTGATGCAAAACTCACTTTCCACATTGAAGAACGATCTGGAAGAAACTGTCCGAAATGGCGATGGCGCTGTCCCTGCTGACACGATGACTGAGGCGCTTCGACTCCTAGACGAGACGTTGACGGGTCAGGTGCAGACGAAAATCTTGAGCCTTCAGCAGCTCAAGGCCACGATACGTGGCATCGCCAAAATCGAAAACTTCTCAAGCGAGCTCATTGACATCCGGATACTAGTGAACGATCTCGACGCTGCGCTGTCATCGATTCTTTCGACGCTTCGTGATGCGCTGAGTGCTGACTGCGACGTGGATGCCATGAATTCCACTTCTGAGAAAGCTGCCGTTGCGTTGTCCATGGTGCGTGAACTTGTCGCCGCGCATGACCATGCGCTCGAAAAAGCTGCACCTCTGAGCATCGAAGTCTCGACACAAGACGCGAAACCACTTGTTCTTTCATCGTCGGATCATACCCTCAAGCTTCATCCAGAGCCTGCGAGGCAAACCAGCGCTGGGCTCACTGGCGCAGTTGAGTCAGAAAAGGAAGCCCGCGCTGAAGTTAAAACTGGCAAAGGCGAGCTGGTGCAGTCAATCTCTCCTCTTCATTTGAACGAGCTGCCCACAATGGATGGTCCCATACCCAAACATGTCTCGACAACAACATCTACGCCTGCACGATCTTCCGAATCTACAGAGATGGTCGCCAAGCAGCTGGTTCCTGTCTTGGACGAAATTTTTACCACCGTGCGGGAATCCACGCTTGACCAACAGAAGGCTCACCATGTTTTGCAGCTTGTCACACGCCTCAATGGTGCAAGGGAAACTGCTGAGCACGAGGCCAGAATGTCCCGTGCTGATGTTGCGGCAACGCGTGCTGATGTTGCAGTTGCATGGGATGCACTTGCAACTCCACGCGCAACACCTACCAGAGGTGGTGTTGAACAGTTTGCCGATGAACTAGAAGCCCTGCTGAGGGAGAAAGATGCCACCGCCGTTGAGGCGCAGCAAGCCATGGAAGATAGACGTCGCGCCTTAGCCGCTGTATCTCGAGCCGAAGATGACATGAAGTCTTACATTCACGCTCATGAGAAGATGGAAACAGAGCTCAGGATCCTTCAAGACGAAAATGTAGGTTTGAGGAGGCACGTTCGTGAGCTTGCTGATCGAAACCAAAAATCACGCCACAAAATGGCGATCGAACGTGGCCTTCTCCAGCGTTCCAAAGATGAAAAGAAGACTCTGGCGGCTAGAGAAGAAAAAGAAAGGCGTCGTGCCGAAGCTTTACAGTCAGAAATACACGAGTTGCGTAGTGGATTGACGCGAAAAATGCAAGAGGCGAAGCGCAGTGCGACTGCTATGAAGAATATCGGCTCTGAGCTTGAGCGCGAACGAGCTGATGTACAACTTTTACGTGCGAGAGAAGAACAACTCGAGCTGAAGGTTTGTGAACTTGCTGACGAGTTGGCCCGGCAAGACAAAGTGCTAGCGAATAGCCCGAACATTTCGAGCAAGGTCACCGGTTTTTCTACAACTACGTTGTGTACGCCTAACGGCTTGCGAGAATTGGAGATTTTGGTGCAAGAACTTGCGAAAGAAGAGGTGAGCGCCAGGAGACGCGCTGAGGAGGCTGAACGAACGGTTGTCGAACTAAAGGCAGAAGTGGAACACTTGATGAGTAAGAACGCGGCTGTGTACAGTAGCTAGTTGAAACTTTTTGCTAATATTTGTACGTAGTAATAATAAATAAAATGTACAAAGTACGTAATAATATTAGTATTTTTTTTTTTATTAGCAAGAAAAAAGGAACGAATTAATAGAAGAAGTACGTATTAGTATCTACACGATATGAGACAAAAACTCTACGCTTCCATCACAACCAACCCCCTCGCTCACGCGGGTGAAAACCCCCTCTCCTATCAAAACTCTTCACGGCCTTGCTGTCCGTCCATCGCGTTGTCGAATCACAGTATATCATCCTCAACCGGTGCCTAAGGCGTGATTGCCAAGCGAGTGTCCGCTACAATGGTATTCGCTTTTCCGTTCTGCAAACCAAAGATCTCGCGTAGTTCCCCTCGTTCAACCTTTTGCTCACCACTCCTCTTTCCGTTCGTCGCAGGCTACAAACTGCGAAAATCTCGCACCAGACACTGTGAATGCCATCGTGAAACAACTTCGTGAGTTGCAATCGCATCCTGCGGAAGGCATCAGTGTGAGTGACTATCCTTCCCCTCTCACCGCTTCAGTTTCCGGCACGGTAGCGTTAGTTTTCTCTCCAGCTGACAAAACGTACTCCACTCCCTAACACGTCGCCAATGAGACAGGTAGTAATGAACGAAGAAAACGTCGCAGATGTGCATGCTGAGGTCGACGGTCCTGGTGCGTCAGACGATGTTCTTGTCGTGCTGCTCCCTCCCGCCGTTCCTTCGAGGGAACTTCATGACTTGGAACTAACTCAACCCGACTGTACTTCGCAGTTGACACGCCCTTTGAAGGTGGCGTCTTCAAGATGAAGCTTGTACTTCCTTCGGACTACCCTCATACGGCGCCAAAAGGTATGCCACGCGTCGCGCCATCTGCCTCAACAGTTTCTGCTTGTGATGCGACATGAATTTTAGCTTAGAACGCGGGGTGGGCAATTCTTCTTCTTCAGGACTTGCGGGCCGGGCCAGCACTGACACAAAATCATATTCAACAAACAGGGTTTTTTCTTACAAAGATTTTTCATCCTAACATTCGTCAGCCGAGTGGTGAAATATGTGTGAACACTCTAAAAAAAGATTGGCAGCCTTCCCATGGGATTCGTCACGTGTTGATGGTCATCCGTTGTCTTCTTATCGAGCCATTTCCTGAGTCGGCACTCAATGAAGAGGCAGCAAAACTCATGCTCGAGGACTATGACGAGTATTTTCGGCGTGCGAAGATGTTCACAGGAATTCATGCGAAGCCCTGCAGAAGCTTATTGCCAGGTGAAGCTGCCAGCGCAGAGGGTACGGGTAGCGCCGCAGAAAATCCAGCGACGAAAAAGGCGAAGAGCGAAAAAAAGATGGACAAGAAGAAGAGCTTACGTCGCTTGTAAGCAGAGGAAGGAGCATCTTCGTCACCGTCGGTTGTGCTTGTGACTTGAAATAAAGAATTCTTGAGAGTGTCTCTGAAAATACTGCCTTTACCATCACTCTCAACACTTTTTTGATCCTTCATGCAGTACCGTCAAGGTCGTCACCCCAGGCGATGTATGATGCCTTGGTTTTGAGGAATTCAGCAGGCTCACCCTCGATTTTGAGGCCGGCATCATCGCCACCAATGATCTCATCGATGATGCCATAGTTCTTCGCCTCAAGAGGAGACATGTACCGGTCGCGGTCAGTATCCTCGTCGATCTGCTTGACATCCTGGCCGGTATGAAATGCCATAAGGCGGTTCAGGTTGGCCTTGTGATACATGATCTCCTTCGCCTGAATTTCGATGTCGACAGCTTGACCAGAGGCACCACCAAGAGGCTGGTGGATCATGATGCGCGCGTTGGGCATTGACAGACGCTTCCCCCGCGCACCAGAGGTGAGCAGGAAGGCACCCATTGATGCTGCAAGACCCATACAGACCGTGCTCACGTCAGCACGACACATTTGCATCGCATCATAGATACCCATGCCCGCAGTCACAGAGCCACCGGGAGAGTTGATGAACAATTTGATATCCTGTGCTCAGACGAGGAGGAAATAAAGTCAGTTGAGTGAACGTTTAGAGTCGATCCAACTCAAGCCATGCCATAGAAGGCGTTGGGAGCGCTTTCTAGGCATTGAAATTATCACGAATGTAATGCGCATCAATTTTACACTCACCTTTTGCGGATCTTGGGCATCCAGAAGGAGGAGCTGGCTGATGACGGCGTCGGCGGTGAAGTCGTCAACCTGGTTGCCGAGAAAGACGATGCGCTCGCGAAGGAGCAGACCGAAGGGGTCGCCCGCCTCTTGACGCGGCACGACCATGCCGCCGGCGCGGATAGAGCTCACGAAGTGCGCATTCATTTCGGAGGAGATTCCATCGGAGGAAAACGACGCGCGCGCAGGGATGTGCACGCCACGGAGGCTCGAGGCAGTTGCCGAGCGCCTAGAAGAGGCGCGGCCGGAACCCTTGATCAAGGGGGCACCTCGGAGGGTCACCCCTTGCGACAACGAGGTGAGAGCGAAGGCGGACATGGTGCTGGGAGCTTAGCGCGGCAAGAAGTATGTTATGTGCGGAACGCGAGCTTCTTTCAGATCTGGTTACCAGGCGTACGGGCGAGTCGTCCGCCAGCACGCGGGCGAAACAATGACGTGGGCGCACGGCGCAGATGGCGGCAGGGCTTGGGCGAGAAAATCACGATCACCAAAGAATAACGCGGCTTGTTGTTTTGCAATTTACCAGACTGTTTGCATGTCAGGTAACCGGTATTTTTCACGAATCGTCGGTGTAGTCTCTTTGTGCAAACGAGATCCCGCGTTCAGACTTCTTTCTCATCAGTCGAGTGGATAAGGACTTCAAGAAAACCTTATTTGTGCAGGTTTGGGTCCTTCGTTTGCCACATACAATGATGTCGGCTTGCAGCCGTCTCACCGCGCTGCCCGCGCAATTTGCGCGTGGTAGAACCGCGAGCTTGACCGCTCGCACTGCTAAGTTCACCGCGCAGGTAAGGCAACACAACGTGCACGGGCCCTTGCTTTTCTTTCCCTCTCCTCGTCGCGGAAACTTTCCACGTCATGCCCGCCGCCACCGAAGATCGCAACTTGTCGTGCAGTAGCGAGCGCCAAAACGCGCAAAAGCAGCTACCTGTATTTTTAAGCTAACGCGATCTATTCGGTACTGTATCTCCGGTTCTACACGCAGCGCTCCTCTGTCCGCGCCAAGGCGTCTCTTCACGACTTCAAGGGGAAGACCCTCGGAGGCGGGACTCGCAGCGCCCCGGTTGACGGCGAGGAGTTCGACTTCGCGAAGCTCAAGGGCAAGGTTGTCCTCATTAACAATGTCGCGACCATGTGAGGTACGACCGTCAGGGATTTCATTCAACTGAATGCCTTGGCGGAGAAGTACGGCGACAAGCTCGCTATCCTTGGTTTCCCGTGCAACCAATTTGGCCACCAGTGCTACGACTCAGATTTTGAGCTCATGAACACCCTCGAGCACGTCCGCCCCGGTGATGGCTACAAGCCCAAGTTCCAGATCATGGCCAAGTGCACCGTGAACGGCGAGAACGAGGAGCCCCTGTGGACATACCTCAAGAACGCGATCCCTGCCCCTGAGGATGACCGCGGCGGTACTGGCTCCGATTTCATCTACGCGATCCAGCCCAACACGAAGCCCATCCAGTGGTCTCCTGTCCGCCGCTCAGACATCTCCTGGAACTTCGAAAAGTTCCTGATCGACCAGAACGGTGAGCCGGTTAAGCGCTACAGCCCCAAGTTTGAGAACGCTAACATTGCCGACGACATCGATGCTCTTCTGAAGAACTGATCGACACAACAACGCACTTCTTGAGAGGCTACGACGACGCGATGAGAGCAGAGTGTTAATGACCTCTGAACTCGCCCTTTCTTCGAGACAGTACGGCTGCTACACATATGACAGTCCCCGCGCCAAACTTGTGTACTTTTTGTACACCTGCGCCTGGACTTGATACATAGCAGTGTTTCGGAAGCAACAGGGACGACGACGAATCAGTCATTGCCTAAAAACTGCTCTTTAATACACACAATACACAATCAAAACGTGCTCCCAGACTGCACATCACCCTCCGTTGGATAGTCACTCTCTACTCGTTACCACAAGAAGTCCAAGCACGCCGATGACGACATACTTGACAACGGGATAGTCGTTCATGATTATAGTAACTCTCCCAACGTGAGGAAGAAATCCGACTGCCCTGCCCATGATCTGGCTTTCTAATAGCCAATCCTGTCCCGCAGCGTAAAGCACCGTGTCATCACTGTAGTTGTTGTCACCCTTAGTCAAGAGTTCCTGCCCACCATATTTGAGATCACCGTGCGCCCTTATGACCCTGTGCACGATCGGAATCTCGCGCCCTTTGATGTTGAAGACGACTATTTCGCCCACCCTCGTAGCGCGCTCAGCAAGGTACAGAAACAATATGTCACCTCGATAAAACGCCGGCTCCATCGATCCGCTCAGCACAACCACCACAGGCGAATCGCTTCCCGTGACCAGCATCAGCGACTTCCAAATCACTAAGGCCGAAGTGACGATGAGTCCGAGGCTCACCAACTGAAGCAACAGTTGACGAAGGTTCATTGACTTCAGATCCGACAAAGCGGAGGTGAGTAAGCTGAGCATGCTTGTGTGAAGTCCTAAGTAACCCGACAGCGCCACGTACTGTGACCCAGAAGCCGCTGAACTATGCGTCAACCAACCTCCACGTGCGGTTCGCTCTGTTTGTCACTTGATTAGTCGCTTTCACGAGCCCGAAAACGTCGGCTCTTTTTCATCAGGTCCAATCTGATTTATTATTATTATGGGGTTTTTGTGGCAAAATAATCGGGTCTAAAATCGGTTTGAAAATCGGGTGGGTATTATTCTGGATTTCAACCGGGTATGCAAAAATTTTAACTACGTACCTACCGGTGCTTCCAGTAGCTACAAGTAGTTCCAGTAGCTACCATCCAGTAGCTACCAGTAGCCGAGTACTGGTAGCGAAATTTTCGAAATCGTGAAATTTGCATTTATTCAAGACTGGGTTGCTAAGGAATTTACTACTTGCCACGTGGCAAGTATAGCTACCAGTAGCTTACAGTAGCTTACAGTAGCTTACAGTAGCCGAGTAGATTCTCCAAGTAGTCATTTTTACTACTGGTACTACTGGTATTTTTGCACACCCGGTTGAAATCCAGAATACTATTATCATACTCTCAAACGAATAATGACTGTATGTGTGTGCAGCAGTAAACGATAATACAACCTGTATTGAATTCTTTGTGACTACCTTCGTAAACATACGACTTCTCCAGCTTTGCTATCACTCGTCACTTCACGGCGCTTTGAGAGGACGAACGGGCTTTTCTTTCGCGCATTTGGTCGTCGAAACCCCCGTTCTCGCTCATCTTCATCTTTGCCCCCCGTCTTGCGGTGAATACGCGAGATATATCTTTGAGGACATCTTCTTCAGAAAGATCTGGAACTTCAGTCATTTCCACTCCGGTGATTTCTTCTATTTGATGAACAAGAGCAACATCAAACTGAGAAATAAGTGTCACGGCTCGACCCAACCTACCTGCACGAGCAGTGCGTCCAACGCGATGGACATAGTTTCGTGGGACTGCAGGTACATCGTGGTTAATGACTAGATCGACAGAAGGAATGTCGAGCCCACGTGATGCGACATCAGTTGCGACGAGCACGTTGACTTCTCCTGATTTGAAGCGAGCAAGGCTGGCAACCCGGTGTCGCTGTTTCTTGCACGCGTGCAACGCCACCGAGTCGATGCTAAGTAAGGTAAGGGTTTCCTGAAGCAGCTGACAGGTATGGACAGTACCGACGAAGATTATCATAGATCGCACACCCCACGTTTTTGCTTTGGTTATGAGGTGCACTAGATACACCTCCTTCACTTTCGCCGGGACAAAGCAGTACTCTTGTTTGCACCGCTCAACCACCTTTAGTCCTTCGAAAGCTTCAAAATGCACTGCCTTTTTCAGTGTAACTTCTTGCAGTGCTGAAATCGATCTTGTGATGGTAGCCGAAAAAAGTAACGTCTGTCGCTTAACCGACGGTAAGTTATGCATGATAATTCGAAGCTCTGCTTCAAACCCAGGATCGAGAAGTCTGTCCGCCTGTTCATGCGTGCAATTGTATGTGGGGAGAGAGTGACAAGTTAGCGATGAAATTGAAGCTAGTAAGAAAAGAAGTCCGGGGCCGCACCTCATCGAGCACAAGGCATCGGAGCTTAGCGAACGCCTTCGCGAGTGAGTCATCATACATGAAGTGTTCCATAAGTCTACCAGGGGTGGCGATTACCACATGAGGACGGGAAACCAGAGCCGCACCTTGGGTCCTGATATCCTCGCCGCCAACAACCACTTCGCAGTGAAGCGTCATACCCGCAGAGAAGGCATCGAACTGGTCAGCTATCTGAGTGGCAAGTTCGCGTGTTGGAGTCAGACAGAGGCAGAATACTCCGTATGGATCGTTGCCGAGAAGTTGCAAGATAGGAAGTGCAAACGCCGCAGTCTTTCCCGTTCCTGTTTGAGCTGTGCCAATGACATCGCGACCCGCCAGGATCGGTGGTATGCAGCCTCGTTGCACAGGGGTAGGTTTCGATATGCCCATGGCGACAACGTTACTGCTGAGCCATTGGTTCAAGCCTAATGCTCGAAACGAGGCTTCACCCGAAACAAACGTACTTTCATTCGTCTGCTCGGGCTTTATACGATATGATATCTCCCGGTCGTCACTCTTGGCTTCTTTACCGTCTGCACTTTTCTCCGTCTCGTGGTGTGCGCTTCTACGCTGCCGTTTTTTCGACGAAACAGAGAAGAGGGAGATGCCACCAGCG
>JACLAA010000024.1_pt1 | contig 35946 bp, 27 predicted proteins | sample 8027891 | NCBI WGS metagenome assembly JACLAA01 (sample SAMN15724900, study PRJNA655200) | protist metagenome | isolation source: fluorescence activated cell sorting (FACS) single amplified genomes of... | place: Spain: Blaines Bay Microbial Observatory, Mediterranean Sea | collected 2016-01-19 | reverse complement strand
ATAGTGAGAGTGGATCTACGCGTGAAGCGGAATCCGACGTGGGTTCAGGAATGGGGTGATCATCAGAGGCAGCACCCTCGCATCGGCGCTGAAGGTTTGGTAAAAGCGTGGACCGACCTTGATGGCGACAAGCGGGGGAGCTACCCTCAAATAAGACGGCCGGAATTGAATGAACCCGGGTTGTGCGTCGTGCGCTGGGCCGACCCTGTGAACGAACAGATTTGTAGGATCGGTTATGAAGATGAGTATTGGCTCGTCGCGGCCGACGAGGATCGAGTGCAGGTGCCGCCGGCGGTTGCTCAAGGTATGATAACGTCATTGGCCGGGGCCTGTCGTGCGAACGATGCGGCGGCGGTGGCGCTGGCCGTCGATTTGCTGGCGTTTGCCACTCCAGACCGGGGCGCCTCTCTCCTGAAGCGGCGGTCTGAGCGCGGCGCCGTCGCGTGTGCCGCCCTATGTTGCTGCGCGGATAACCGGGACGCTCTGTTGGCTGTATCACGTTTACCGGCCGACGCCTGGACGGCGTCCGCGGTAGTCGCGGGGCCACCTTCAAATGACGCGCTGGACCTCCTCTCGCCCGAGAAGGGGAACGCGTCACCAGTGCTCGGCGACGCGCCCGCGTCCTTTGTAGAACCCAAGTGGTACCAGGACGCCCTCGCATTGTGTTTGAGAGGCTCTCATGTCACGTGCGCCGAGGAGGTGCTGACGCGCCTCGGGTGTCTCCAAGGCGACGCCTACGCCATAAGTAGGCCGGAGAACTGGCGACGGACCGCGCGTGATTTATTAGTTTCCCTAAAACCGTGCGAGGACCTTCAGAAACGAGTGATGGCAGAGATTGGCGAGGACGTTGTGATCGAGGACGACGGCGCGATGATAGAAGCGGCGGCGCTCGGCGCGGCGAGATACATCCGCGACGCCCCGGCCATCATTAGGAAACGGCGCATTGAGGACACGTCCTTGCTGGTGCGCTTGGTACGAGACTGCTACGATGCAGAAAGATTGGACGCGCTTGTGGACGTGGCCCTCGCGAGCGGTTCGACTGTCAAGGCCGTCGTGAGCGGTGCTTTACAATCTCATGCGACGCGCGGCGCCGTCGATTCCCTAAAAGTGCTGGGAAGACGACTGTTAAGAGAGGACGCGGCTGAGTGTGGTAGAGAGGCCGCGGGTTGCTTGAGAATAGCTCTAGAGCGGTGCGGCGGCGACGACGCCGGCTCGGCGGAAATGTGCGCGCTCCTGGTCGGTCTCGGGGCGGACCCGGATGCTGCAGAGTCAACTTTATCAATGAATCAAAAGGTAGAAGCGCGCTTCGAGGGCGGCGACGAGTGGTATGGTGGCAAAATTGTGGCAATAAATGACGGTTCCTACGCGATTGAGTATGATGATGGCGATCGGGAAGACCACGTCCCTTCTTCATTGATTAGGTCCAACTCGTCATCGCCATCTCTCCTGTACGAGGCCGTCCGCCACCACGCCCCTAGGACGGCGCGCGAGCTGCTGCTAGCTAGTTGTACGGATGCCCCCTTCGCCGGCAAGACGTGCAAGGCCTGGAGCCAGCAAGACCCATCTACAAAGCGCGTCTGGGCTCGCGCGTCGAAACGCCTGTGCCTCGACGCGCCTTCCAGAGATGTGAGCACCTACCGCCATCATAAGGAGGAAGATCCCTTGACCACATTAGACAAGGAGAACACGGTGCCCAAGAAGCGGAAGAAGAAGAGGCCTTCTTCGCCGGTCAAGCACCGCCTCCCGTTCGTCGCAAGACGAAGTAAAGGCAACCCGCGGCCCTTCGGCGAAAAGGCGCCGGGGCTGGCGCCGCGACCGTCGCGGGGCATGGACGCGAAAAGTCTGCTGGAGTGCACGTCCATTCTCCAGGACGCGTTACTCATTGGCGTATCTCCGGAAAAGCCGCCTCCTACACCCGTAGAAGAGGAAGAAGTCGTCGAAGAGCCACAAGAAGAGCCGACGCTGCACGGCGCGGAGCTCAACGTGCGGTTGCTGGACCTGGATCCCGAAGCGGCAATGCCGGCGTCATCGAACGCTGCAGTGAGCAAGCTGTTCGACGACGTCCGGGGCAACGCTACGACGATACCTATTGACGACGCGGCCGACGCCCTCGCCAGTTCGACATTACTCGACGAGGCGCTGCACGGACCTAAGAAATTGTGGGGCGGCGATGAGCATGTATCAATCGACCTGGTGCGGCGCTTGTTGAAGCGCGAAGGCACCAAGATTAGTCTGAGCGCGTTCCTGCGGACGCACCAGCGACTCGTAGGGGGCGCGTTCCCGTTGAAGGACGCGGACCTCGCCTTGTCGCTGAGCGTCGAAATAAACGGGAGCGTCCAGGAGGTCTCTACGAGTTCCTTGGTGCAAGGCCGGGCCTTTATGACGGAAGGACTCACATTACCTTCAGGATTACAGGGCCGGGCGCGTTTTGTGGTCGCTCCTGCTAGAGAAGCCGACTTTATGAAAGCGTCAACAAGACCCTTCCTCATCTCGGCGGAGCCGCCTCCATGTAGGCGGTTGACGCTCGACGTGCCCCACGAGATCGACGCCGGAGATATGTTCAAAGTGGTCTGTGTGGCCTCGGATGCGCGCGGCCGGGCCGTGCGCGGAGGGACTTGTGTCGTGCGCTGCGCCGGGCCGGCCGCTAAAGAAGTGGAAGCTACTTTTGATGATACTGGAACTGCTCAAGTGTCCATAAAATTACCAAGGGCCGGGACCTATGCCGTCACGGGTGTTGTCGGGGCCGCGACGTCCTTCGAGCACTCGCTCGTCGTCTGTTCCGGCGTCATTTCGGCGCTGAAGGTTAGCTTTGATACGGCGCCGAAGGACGACGACGAGTTCGGGTTTCTCGAGGAAACCAAGAATGATATAATAGCGGGCGACGCGCTCCCTTCTATCAGAATCGAGGCGCAGGACGCCTCACATAATCTCGTGAAGTACGCGGGGTCCTGTCGCGTTACACTGAAGAGCATTAATGGAGGGAAGTGGCTCGGTGAGAAACTAGAGGACCCGGTCTCTACTTTACAATTTGATGATGGGATAGCAGTAATGCAAGAACCGCCCATGGCCGTAAAAGCGGGATCGTATGCCTGGGAGTGCGAAGCGAAGGACGTTACCACTCAATCAGATGTTTTTGAAGTTAAACATGGTCCGTGCGTCTCCTATAGACCCGTGGCGCCGCGCGTCGTCGACGTGCATCAGGCGTGGGCCTTGAAACTAGTACCGTGCGATAGCTACGGCAACGTGTTGGACGGGTCCGATGCGGCTAAAATTGTCTCCCGAATAGTGGAGGAGGACACCAGTGCCCCCCTTCAAAGAAGCGGCTTCCGAGTCGTCGAGAAGCGCCGCGACGGCCAGCTCAAGCTCCGCAAGATCGTTGAGGATACTGAGGAGGACGAGTTTGCGTTCGAGGATGTAAGGAGAGGCGCGCGGAAGGCGTTTTCGTTAGATGGCCCATCTCTGTCGAAAGCGGGTTTGTATGACGTCGTCGTGAAGTCAAAGCTAGGTTCCATCGTTGAGAAGCGGCGGTCGCTGCTCGTGATGCCCGGGGCACCTTCTAAAATAGTGCTGAGCGTCGACGTGGACGAAGATTCACCAATAAAGGGCGACGATTTACTAAGGTGCCGCGCTGTGGTGGTTGATAGGAGAGGCAACCCCTGCACGTCTTCCAAATATGCTAGTAGGGTGCAGTTTCGGTTAGCGGCTTTAAAACCCATCAAGGACAACACCCACGTCATGGCCCACCTCCAGACGAATTGGGATCACGACGAGCTCGAAGTTGACCAAGGCACGGTCGAGTTCGAGGCCCGGCCGGCTTTATCTGGCGTCTTTTGTGTAGTGGCAACTGGTAGCTACTCCACCAAAGGTAGTCACGGAGACCAGGAACTGGAGAGCGGCGTCTCGACGTCGTTCTGCGTCCTGAGCGGCCCGCCTCGCTCGCTGAAATTCGAGCCGTTCCACGTCGTGAATCACTCCGCAAATGTCTCGTTGACCTTGGTGGACGGCAACGATGTCAAAGCGCGCGTTGATGGCGCGTATGCCGTGCGGCTGGTGTTACTCAAACCGGATGGTACTGATATCGAGTGTGGGGAGCGGCCCGTCTTTCGCGGCGCGGTCGAGTTCTACGGCGTGGCCGTGCCGGACGTCGCGGGCAAGTATACGTTTGAGGCTTTGTTAATGAAGGGCGACGAGGAGATATCTAGAAGAGAGTCTACCTTCCACGTGCAGGAGAAGATCCCGAGCGTCGACGAGTCGGTTCAAAGGCGCCTCGCGATTCGGGCCAAGAAGAAGGCCTGCGAGGTGGCGCTGCGGAATCTGCGGGTCGCCGCGGGCTGGACCGGCGGCCTCGACGCCAAGGCCTTGCGGCGGCCGCGCTTCAAGGTTGATGCTAAGGAAGCACTCCCGAGGGGCGAGGAAGCGTTGGCGCGCGGCCGGCCGGCCCAGGACTGGAAGGTCCCGAAATGGTTACAAACCTTGGCGAAGTACGAGGTCGCCCTCGAGGAGCGCGTCCAGCAGCTCGTGAAAGATGAAAGGGCCGCGCGGCTGGCGCCGACTCCCGCTCCCACGAGGCCGAGTCCGCGCGAGGAGTCGCCGACGCGCACGTACCGACGGAAGGCGTCGAAGGCGTGTGCGCAGGCCTGCGAGGCCATCATCGAGAAGCAGCTCGCTACTTTATCTCAGGGAGGTTCAAATGCTGACGCCGACGAGGGCGCGCGCCTCTCATCAAAAGTCGGGCCGGCGTTGCATGCTTTAGTGGAGGCGCGGCGCGACCGGGATCAGGTGAGGCGACTCGAGGCCTACGACCGCGGCGAGGCGCGGCGGCTCGCGCGACGAGCGCTGGACGCCACTCGGGGGCGCCTCGAGGCCGTGCTCGACGCGCACCGCGCGCGCAAGCGATCATGGCGCCTGTTGACAGTTGGTGATTACGACGTCGACGCGGATGGCCCTGTCGAGCTGCTCCCGCGGCCCGAGGCGGCCATCAGGGCCATCACCGAACGCATCGCGGCCGACTTGGTCGGTGCGGTGAACTTTGCCTGCCAACGGCAGCGCAAGCGCCACGCCTACAAGCGGCTCGGCGACGTCTACTGCCGCGTCGTCGCGCGAGGCAACATCGACGCGGCCGACGCGGCGGTCGTCGCCTTGCTGCGGGGCGCGGCGGCGAAGGCCTACGGCGCGCGCGCGGCCCAGCGCCGGGATCCCGGCGTCGTGTCGCTGCGCGTCGAGCGCCAGGGCGCGCTCGTCGAGATCGACGTGGCCCTGCGCGACGTGCGCGGCCTCGCGGACGACGCCGCGGCGTACCGCGCGCTGCTCGCCACGGCACCCGAGGTCGAGGCGCCGGCGCCGGCTCAGGCGCTGTTCTCGCCGGTCCTGTCGCCGCCAATCCTCGAGGAGGCGCCCGTGCCGGCGAACGCGCCCGCTCCGGCGGAGGAGGAGGAGGACTTGGACGTCCTCGAGGCCGTCTCCATCCTCGTGGAAAAGGGCAAGCGGTCGCGGCGCGTCCTCGGCCCCGACCACCCGCTGACGGTCGAGGTCCTCGGGCAGCTGGAACAGGCGCTGAGTCCCACGTCGCCGTTCTCGCCGTCGTCTCTCGCGCCGGCTCCTGCGCCGCCTTTGACGGTTGACGATGTGTAACTGTTTCTGTTGACTTCTGTCTCGCGCGACGCGCGGCGCGTTTTGAATTCGAATTTGGGGCGCGGGCTTTGTGAGCTGTACACTGAGTTCTCCGGCACGATTCTAACAAGCGGCGGCAGTCTTCCGGGGGTCGGTGTCATCGGAGCTCAAAAAAACGCTGTCGTTGTGCGCGGATTCAGAGCCAAAATTCACTGCCTTTTACTGTTTCTGACCGTGTGCTGATTGGTCCAAACGAAACTTGTACATAACTGCTCCCCGGTGCCGCGGCAGCACTCCTCATCTCACGATGCTCGGGACGAATAGCGCAGAAGAAGACTATGTCCTAGTTTCGTGCGACGGTACGACCAGCAGCGTCGAGCACGAGCCGTGGATCCTCTTGGGCCGCCGCGACAGAAAAGTCGCAGCCTTCGTCGAGGAGATTGGCGCCAACGACGCCGGGACTGATTCGCAGCCGCACGCCGTCGAATCGCGCCACGAAACCGCCATGGCCCAGCCGCCCGCCGAGCGGCTCCGGGCCGACGTAGCCGCTCTCGCGGCGCTCTGCGGGCGCCCGCGCGGTCCGATGGCGCCGCGGAACCGCGTCGTCAGCCCGCCGGGCTCCGCGAAGAAGAAGCGCCGCCAGCGAAAACTCAAGCCCTTCGCCGGCCGGCCGCGGAACGCGTCGCGGATGCGGCAGCTCTACCCGTGAGCCGCCGCGAACGTGACGCCAAGACGTGAACAAAAAGAAGAACGCCGCCGTCGGTCTCGACGGCCGCCGCGAAACACACAAAAAGGCCAGCTCCGACTGGAAACACCAAAAACAAAATACTAAAATTCCTGTGCATTATACCTAGATCACAGCGGCGTTTAAGTGGGGGCGAGCTAGTGTGTCGCTTCGCTAGATAACTCGTCTCCCGGAAGCGCCGCTCCGCTAAGAGCTGCCGCGCGGGCCCTTAGCGGCTTCGAAGACCGTAAACGAGGCGTAACACACGATGCTGGCCGCCAGATCCCTCCGCGCCCTCGGCGCCCGCTCGTCGCTGGCGGCGCGGGCCTCCCAGAGCCGCCTCGCGGCGCTCAAGCCGAAGCGGCACCTCGCCCTCGCGCACAAGACGGAGATCGACGACGAGCGCATGCCCACGACCTACGCCGACTACTCGAACCATGTATTGCTCATGCTCAGCGCGCACGGCGACGACCAAGCTATAAGAGAGCGCATGGTTAGAGATGTGATGAAGGTCGACTCTGTCGATCATGTGGAAGCAGAGACCAAAGTACAAGAGATCGAGCAGGCCGCGAAGTCCGGCCTGGCCATGTCGCGCTTACCGTACCGCGTGGGCATCGCCGCCGCTCTGGTGGCCGGCTTCGGCTCGATCCCCATGTGCTTCGACCTCCACACGGTGCTCTGGTTCAACGAGCAGTACGTGACCATGGACGTCGAAGACGCGAAGAACCTCGAGACCTGGCTGGAGGTGGGCTCGTGGAGCTGGAACTGGATGGAGCCGCCGCTGGGGCAGGCCAGTTTCTTCCTCCTCTGCCTGCAATATTCCCGGGACCAGATGAAGAACATCGGCATGAAGACCTATACCGAACGAGTCAAAGATAAAAGGGGCGCGAAGCTCGTCGAGAAGTTCCCGCAGTACAACGGCATCGTCGTGGCCGAGTTCGGGCGCACGATCATGGACTCGGGCTAGAGGCCCTGGTGGAGGACGCGCGTGGGTCCCCGTCAGACCTACCCGCCGCATTTTAAATTGCTTAGTTTTTACACATTTCACACACTGCGCGGGCGACACGGCGACGGCGTAACCTAACGCGCGCCCCGGCCGCGTTAGATCAGTTCCAGCCGAGATGCGCCCAGAACGTGATGACGTGGGACACGAGCTCGGGTGGTAGCAGGTGGTCCATCTTCGGCGCGAGCAGGGCCATGAGTGTCGCGCGCTGCTGCTTCTGGTAGTTGGCGAAGCTGCCGGCACTTGAAATCCGCGACAGGTACCCGGGGGAATAGTATTCTTCAAAGTTTCCCGTGCACCCATCGGTTGTGGCCCCTCGCGAGAGGAGCAGGACGACAGTTCTGTGTCGACCCTTTAATGCGGCCCAATGAAGCGGCGTTTGATCACCAGCAGATCGAATGTTCACGTCGACGCCAGCATCCAACAAAAGTCTTGAGATTCTGGCAAGCCCCCCGTATGCCGCATCGTGCAATGCCGCGTATGCGGGTATTTCATCACCCTCCCAGAACACTAAGGCGTCGGAAGCCGCAGCCCCAGCTGCCAGGAGCGCCCGCACGCAGGCCGTCCTGCCTTCCTCGGCACGATTGTTATACACCTTACCGGCAAGGACGGCAGAACAAAGGGCTGTCAATCTCCAATTACGCCAACCCGCACACTCTCGCCCTATGCTAGCATTGACATCAGCGCCCGCGGCGATCGCTTGGCGTAGTCTTACGACGTCCCCCGCTTCGGCGGCGTCGTGCAGGAGGTTGTTAAGGCTCTCTTTGTAGCGAGCAGCAAACTCAGCCTGCTCTTCCCTGGCACACTCCTCTATCCATTCGTCCAGCGAGCCCGCGTCCTCGCCGTCGCCGCTGCTGCTGTCCGCCATTCGCAGTCGACAGGGATCACGCAAAGCAAGCAGTGCTGGCCAAATTCGCAGCGTGGCCGATTAGAACTTCACCAAACGAATGTCCAGCCGCGCTGTAGCGCCGTCCGCCGCCAAGCTATCAGCCGCACCTGCGGGCAGGTGTGCTTGCTTGTTTGCTAGTGTCTTACTGACGCTAGCTGCGCGACGCGGACGGTGCTGCGCTGCGCGGCGCCCTGTACGTTCGACGGATTTGCCGTGCGACCAATCTCTTACGCATAAATCGACGCGGCACTGCAGCATCGCTGGAGGACGTCCGGCCGCGAAGCAAAATAGCAGGGCCCTCACTGCTACACGCTGTGCTCACCACAAAAAGCGAGCACGCATCGCTGTAAAGAAAATGTCCACCACGCCCGACGACGCCGCCGCCACACCACCACCGAAACCGCAAGAAGAGCGCACGAGCTGCTGGCTCGAGCTCGACGCGTTGTATAGCTGCGCGACCCCTAAGCACCAGTTCGAGGTCGTCTATAGGGACGGCACCTTCGACGACTGCCAGCAGCGCGCCGCGGACATGTGGGCCTGCATGCGCGGCGGCGCGGCGCGGCGGCGGGCTGAGGCGGCGGCCGCGGGCGAAGCTATCGAGAAGGACGCGCCGCACGTCTGGGAGCTCAAGGCGCGGCCCGCGTGGACGGACGACGGGCAGACCGTCGTCGCGCCGCCGGCGCCGGCGCCCTCGTCAACGACGGAGTGGTCGCTCCGAGTCCGACGGTGGTGGTCGTCGCGCGGGGCCTCGTGAACGCCATCGACGCGCCCCGCGTGAGCTAATCTTTGTCTGTGTATCAAAGAAGCAATAGTGAACGCCATCGGCAGCGATTCGACGCGCGAGCATACCTTTTGGTGAACCAAATACATCAACACAACTTACGAGAAGAAATTCAACTTGTCCGTTGGCGTTGCCGCATCCTCATCAACAGGGGGGCTAGGGCTCGCGACGTCCGCGGGCTCGCGCGGCCGGACCCACCTTCGACACCGCACGAACGTCCGCTTCGTCATCTCCCTAGAATACCCCAGGCCGTCTCTACTCCAATCGACACCACCGTAGATCCACCCATCAACACCACTCCCGTCGCTCGACACGCGCTCGGCGCCGAACGACGTGCTATCAAGCACCCAAGGGCCAAGCCAGCGCCACGTCGACGCCCTTCCTTGGTTATCGTCGAGGGGTAAGCCCGACTCCTCGGGCGCGAGCTCGGCCTCCAAAGGAGGCGGGCCGCCGTGGCGCTTGAACAGCGCCGCGAGCTGCGGCCGCGACGCGCCGTCGAAGGGCGCCTTCCTGAGTCCAGCGCAGGGCGCCCATCCTCTAATCCAGCGCTGGTTCTCCCAGACGTAGTCTACCGTAACGCCGCGCGCGTGCTTTTCTGGTTCGGGCGGCGGCCTCGGCGCCTTTATAACAGGCACTTCGACCAGCGACGCCGCCAGCATGGCGAGGTCGACGTCAGGGCTCTTCGCCTCGCGCAATAGGGAAGCGACCCGCGTCGCGGGTCGCTTTGCGAGTAAAAGCCGGACCAACTCACCACACGTCTGCCTTTCCCTAGGACGCACCCACCGCCGACACCGCACTCTTGCTTCGTTCTCGTCGTACGAGTAACCAGTCATATCATCACCGGGCCACTTCGGCGCGTACAACCAAGCGTCCGGCGCGCCGACCTCTTCGATGTCCGAGACGCCTCGGTCGGTACCGTGGACGCGGCCGTCGACCTGCCAGGGCGAGAGCCACCTCCAGGACAGATCAGGCAGGCCCTCCACCTGAGGAGGCCCGCTCTCCGCAAATAATGAAGCCAGGCGGCCCTCGAAGGGCCGCCTCCGCAACGGCTGCAGCCTCCTTATGATACCGGCCCGCGGCGCCTCCGCGCGGCCCCAGGGCCCCGGCGGCCGCCTCTCAATAGCATTCCGCGTCAGCGTCGCGCGCGCCGCCGACGCGAGGTTGTTCAATGAGTTGTCCTCCCTCGATTGATTCTCCCAGACGCACTCTATCGCTAATTCCGGCGTCCGGTCTTCGTCGAAGGCCTTGGCCGTCCTTTCACAAAAGCGGCGCGCCGTCGTCTCGTCGTCGACGGGCGGCGCGTCTCCCTTAAGTTCGGCGAGCTTCGAGCTGATCTGGTCGAGGACCCGGGACGAGGCGCGGCGCGGTTGTGCTGGCTCCGGCGCGGGCGGCGGTGCGGGTGGTGACGGCGCGGCGGCTGGCGTCGAGACCGGCTCCGGTGCGGTGGGCGGCTCTGGCGCGGGCGACTCCGGTGGTTTGTGGTCCAATTCGTCCTCGTCGTCGTCCTCGGCGGCGTCGGACGGCCGATTCAGCAGCTCTGTCGTGCGCAGGACGTCTGCGTCCGTGTTTCCTTCCCCTGCGGTGTCTGAGTCCGAATCGGAGTTTAGGAGCTGGGCCAAGCGAGCGGCGTCCGCATCGCTGGTCGACATGATCTCTGGCGTGATTCGAACACCCGCGCAGAGTCTGCTTGTCTCTGCTTGCTGGAATGGCGTAGGGCTTGCGCGGAGAGTTACGCGAGGCTAGCGTACAGTAAGACACTAGCAAGCAAAAGTCGTCGAAGCGTCAGTGGGTCGCAGACGCCCGCACGACACTGCTGTGTTGCGAGAGACGCTCCTGTGGTCTCCTCTTTGCTGTGCATTACCGCTTTTTGCCTTCGCGCTGCCTTGCGGGCACTCTGCACACTGCAACACTGCTGCTGGCAAAACAGCAGTCGCTAGACGCCGCCGCCGCACGTAAAAATGGCATCCTTCAGTGGCCTCGCTGGCAAGGTCCGCAGCATCACAGAGTCCGACGAGTTCGATCTGGGATCGATCAGCAGCGCGTACGACGCCGGCCGGCTCATCACGGACGCGTTCTCGACGCCCTTCTCGGACCGGGACGAGATGGTCCGCGTCACGTTCGTGGTCGGCGCCGGCAAGGCGAACCGCCAGAAGTACGACGCCTCCCTACAAAAGTGGATCGTCGCTGCATTGAAGGCTATAGACTACGAGGACGACAAGTCGGCCTCTTGCGACTTCGACAGCGCGGGGTCCTTCAAGACGCAGCACGACACGGGCCGCAACTTGATCTTCGTGCACGTCTTCCCCCGCTGCTCGCAGAAAAAGGCGGCCGTCTCACATGACGACGAGACGGTCGACGAGCCGGCGCGGCTGTCGCGCGAGCATTTGTTGGTGGCGGCGGAGATGAAGACCTTCGAAAGGACAGTCGCGAAGCGCTGCCCGACGTGGTCGTGCAAGAAGCGGTTGCAGGAGAAGCTGCGCGAGGTCCGGGCCCAGTTCACGCAGATCGACGCCAAATTGATGAATCGGCAGGCATTGGATGACGACGAGCAGGCTCTCTATGAACTAGGCAGCGGCGACGATGTAGATGTGAAGCTCAAGTTCCTGCAGAAGTCCCTGATGGAGATGGTGCAGAATGGTCAACTCACGACAGCGGAAAAGACGCTCTGTTTGGAACAGATGGACGAGCGCGCCGAAGCGGCGCCGAACGACAAGGCCAAGAAGCGCATCGAGGAAAATAGGGAGGCTTTGTCCAAACGTTCCTGTCTGGATTACAAGCCGCCTAAGATCGAACACACCGCTGCGATCAAAGCGCTGCAGGCGAAATTGGCGCCCTTGGCCGCGCTCGAGAAGCGCGGCGGCGCGTTGCTCTCGGTCGCGGAGGTGTCCAAGCTCGGAGAAGCGCCTGATTTGGAGGAGCGCATCGCGACACTCGAGGAGGCGTCGCGGCTCTGGTACGAGACGGACGAGGAATTGGCGGCGCGCCTCGCGCCGCTCCGCAAGCACCTGTCCGGCCTGCGGCGCAAGTCCGCGGCGCCCAAAAAGGCGGCCTCGACGGGCGGCTGGGCGACGGTCTCGTCGCAGTCGAAGAGGAGTGGGGGGCGGACGGCGTCGCGCGGCAAGGCGTCGCGCTCGGGAGGGGCGTTTGCGGCCCTCGGGGATTAACGTATGTGATTAGACTTACGATTCTTCCATGACGACGTCGAGCACGTCGAGCCGACACCGCTTGCGCAGAGCCGCGACGTCTCGTTTTAACGCCGCCGCGTCCGGCTTCTCGGGCGCCGTGACGATCGCCTCGAGGCAAAAGAGGTCGGTCGCGGCGTCGCGCGCATCGAGGGAGCGGGCGGCTTCCGTCACGCGCCGCTGGAGACCCTCGGCCGTCGACGCGCCCACAACGCGCGTGTCGAGCGACGAGATGTTGAGGCTGTGCCGCGCGAGAAGTGCTGCAACATTTGAGACGAGACCTGGCGAGTCCGGCCCTGCAAGCGCGACGCGGCCCGCGACCTTGGCGGCTGGAGGCGTGCCATGAGAGGGCGTGACATCTCGACAGTCCACCTTGAGACCTCTGTCTTTGCCGGCCATGGTCGCCGCCGCTACGAGACCAGCTCTGGCCCCGCGCGGCGCGCTTACGACGAGCATGACGACAATATCGTCGCCAATCGTCGCGATTTTCGAAGCTGAGATGTTGGCGCGCGCATCAGCCAATACTCTGGCGAGCGCAGCGACGTGGCCCGTCGCGTCGGGGCCCCATGCTGTAACCACGAGATGCGCGTCCGTCGCCGCCAGGCGAGGCGCTGGGCCGGCGTCCGCGGGCACGTCGCTGTAGGTGGGGAGTTTGACGTTCCGCGCGTAGCCGTAGGTCCGGACGCCGACGGTCGTCGCGCAGCCCAGCGCGATGGCGAGAGGTGCCGGCGCTTTCAAGAAGTGCAGCAAGGCGTAGGCGCTCGCGCCGGACAACGCTGCCGGCGCGTAGAGTGTACCGGCGGCGGCGGGGCTGTCCTGCGCCGCGGAGTAGAGGAGCTTCGGCGGCCGGCGGCAGAGCACGTCTCGCACCAGGCCGCCGCACGTCGCCGTGAACATGCCACAAATAGGGACCACTAACGGGCCCATTCCGACCGATGCTGCAGCTTGCGCGCCCACGACACTGAAAGCACCGATCCCTAACGTATCGCCCCACCACAGCGCCTCCTCGGCAGCGGGCCCCTCGAGCTTATCATGAGCATAGAAAGCAGCCAGCGCGGTGCCGACGCAGAGCAACAGGTACTCGATCTCCTTAAACCAAAACACGGGCGTCCGACCCAGCAACAGGTCCCGAATCGTGCCTCCGCCGAGACTCGTGATGGTACCTACCATCGTGCAGCCGAGAATGTCCATGCCCGCGTGCCCGGCGACCATAGTTCCAGATGCGGCGAAGGCCACGGTCCCCACGTAGTCCAGCCCTCGGAGCGCCGCTGGCACGAGGTTATTCGCGGAGGTCGTCGCGAGGCCGCGACGCGCCGGCACGGCGAGGACAGTAAGACGCTGCACCGTTGGGCATCGCAGGCTCCGTGTTGTAGACGCCGCTCGCGCACCGAAAACCATCGGTGCGCGCCCCTGTGCAGCCCGTGCGGCCAGCATCATTGTTTATGCCGTGCACAGCACCCGATATCGCTGCGAGACTTGCCGCAGCGGTCAGGGACTGGGCCTGTGAGCCACAAATGGACGTCTGCTGGGTCGTTAAGGCAGTAATAGCCTACTTTACGTTCGGTGCGTAACGCCGGAAAACCCGATTTGATTCTCGGTCGACGTCGCGATCGCAGCGTTCTAGGAGTGCTTTTGCACCCGGAGAGGCCTTAAACTCCTCCCTGACTATCCTCGGACGCTCCGCGTCGGGCCCGACTCGCAGCTCGACGCATGCATGTAGCAGTGCCGCAGACAGGGACGCAACGCTTCGCAAGCAAGCGCACGGCCCATCAGTGAGCCGCATTCATCGCTGCTAGTCGCTGAGCACCGTTGGTTGCACCAGCAAGAGCACACAGCAAGCATGCTCCTCCTGCAGCACCTATTACGCCGCGCGCCGGCAGCCGCCGCGGCCACACTCACGGCCTCGTACGCACGAGCGCAAGAACCATTAATGTGTGACGACGGACTAGACGACGACGACGATAAATTCGAGGGCCCGCGCCGCCACACGCTCGCCGATCCCAATAGATACGACTCCATCGTCATCGGCTGCGGCGTGAGCGGCACGGCGGCCGTCGAGGCAGTCGCGAAGCACGCTGATCGAGGACACCGCTGTCTCGTGCTCGAGTCGGACGCCTTCGCGGTGCGACGGTGCGAGGCCCTCAGTGCGGAGGTCGGGTCGGACATTATCGATTGTGTTAGGGCGCGGGCGGAGTCGCTGAATCCGTTGTTAAGACAAGTACGGACCACCCAAGGCGACGAGTACTCCTACGCGAAGAAATGTTTAGTAGCCACCGGCGCGGCCGCCGCGGTCCCTCCACCCGGTTTTGTGGACGAGTTGTGTGTCGAATCCGTGAGATGTCTGGGCCACGGCGAGGCGGCGGACGCCGCTGCTGTCAGAGATGCCTTCTCCGTCGCGAAAAGAGGTGGAAGAGTGTGCGTCGTCGGCGGCTCCTGGCAGGCCGTGGCTCTGGCGGCGGCCGTCGCGCGGGCGGCGCCGGCGGAGACGGCCGGTGAAAGTGCCTCATTGGTCTTTCCCGAGGCGACGCCCATCGGGGCTCGATTACCGAAAGACCTCGGAAAGAAACTCCGGAAACGGCTCGAAAAACGGGGCGTCACGGTCGTCGCCTTGCATCAAATAAGATACGTCGGTCCGAACGAGGACAACCGCAAGGCCTCGCACGCCGTCTACCTCGCGCGGGCCGACGACGCCATGAAGACGACGAGATGTTCAGCCGATTTGGTGGTTGTCGCGGGCGGCGAGCACGTGCAACAAGTACAAGTGTCGGCTAGAGATGCGAGAAGTGCACCTCGAGGGTCGACGGCGCTGGAAGTGGTCAAAGCGACGAGATTGGATGATGCGACGCGACGGCGGCCCATTTTTGTGAACGAAGAGCTCTCCGCGGGCGCGTCCGTCTTAGCGTGCGGCGACGCGGCGGCGACCCCTTGCCGGCTAGAAACCACGACGTCCGCTTTGGTGAACACGACGACGCACGGGCAAAGAGGAGCGGTAATAGCCGTGGAGACGGGCACGCCGCACGCGGTCGGCACGGGAAATGCTGCGGGACGCGTTCTAGCTACTGGTGATGGATCATCAGCAGCAAAAGTCTTGGCTGGGTTAACTCCTACATTAGCGGCGGACATGCGCAGTACGTTAGGCTGGCACGTGGGCTTCGTCGGGAAGTGTGACGCTGCTCTAGAAGCGCACGTCTTCGCCTCGAAGAGCGTGGACGTGGCTATTTATGTGGAGAAGACGGATTTGGGGACTGGTGCCTTTCGAAGGGTGCCGATGGGAGTTGTTGTAGTAGCTAAAAATAGAGATCTGGACGCGGCGGCGGCGGCCGACGCCGCGGCCGTCGGGCTGCGGGCTCATATGGAACCGCCAGCTCCGGACGAGCATTCTGATGTGACCTATAGGAACGACGTCGACTTCTTGCGCGGATTAGCAGCGGCCATCGCGGCGGCGGCGGGCACCGACGACTTCTCTTTGAAACATAGCCAGGTCATTTCGAGGGCCGATCGCCTCGGGCCGCGCTACTGGGACGGCCAGGGCGCGGCGGACACGGCCTTGTTCTCGCGGGGCGGCAAGACGGAGATGCGGTCGAAGCGCGTCGCCGGCGCGTTCTCGGCGCAGATGGGCAAAGGGGCCGCGCAGGAGCTCGACGACCGGCGGAAGGCGCAAGCAGCGGTCGAGGCGGGCATGGGGCGACTCGTCGCGGCCGCGAAGGAGGCCTCAGGCGGCTCTTAACTTTAAGTTTGTATAGTCCGCTCGAAGGCCGCGGGGGTCGCGCCGTCTTTCGTAAGGCTCCGTTGTTACTACGGCGCTAGGACTACTCCCTCGCGGACATGGAACGGGAAATTTATTTACACAAGATACTACTACGCCTGGCGCTTCTTCGGCGCCGTCACGGTCGCCACGGCGCCGTAGGCGCCGAGGACGCCCCCGCAGATCGTCAGCGGGTAGGTGGCGTAGACGCGCCACGCCGACTGCGCCGCGTCGCGCGCGCGCGTCGCCGTCGCCGTCGCGCGCTGCGTGGAGTCGGCGGGCAGCCCGCGGATGTATTTCATGGTGTCCTCCGTCCTTCTAATGGTCACGCGGCTCTCGCCGAAGGACCGGTAGGGCTGCAGCACCCACCAGACTCGCCTGACAATCTCTCTGACCTGCAGCTCCGCGGCGCGCTCCATCTCGGGCGTGACAGACCGGCGCAGGGCGTCGGCCGTGAGCGTCGCGAACTTGCGCGGGGCACTCATGGTGGCGTTTTGCTCCTTACAATGCCTCGTCTCGTCGTCTCGTCGGCTGTCGGCTGTCGTGGCAGTCCGTAATCTACTGGCTGATTCGCGGCGATTCGCGCGTCGTGGCGGTGGTCGATCCACGCCGTAAACGACGGAGCATAGACAATAGCTAACTACGATTCTAGACAAGTTACTTTTTTCGGACGCGTCCTAGACGGTCGGCTGCTGGCCCTCCTCGGCCACGAGCTCCGTGTCGCCCTCCCTGTTAAAGCCGGAGGGCGTCGTCGTGCGCCAGATGCGCTTCCACTGGGGCATCTCGCCGCGCTCCTCGGGCGGGAAGAAGACCTGCTCGGTGGGGGGCCGCGCGCCGCGGTCCGCGCCGTGCCAAATAATCGCGGACTGGTGGAGTTTCTCCTGCTGGCGCAGGTAGGCCCAGTAGCCGGCGGCGCCGAGGGCGCCGGCGCCAATGATTACGGTGCTCGGCCTTGGGAGGGGCAGCGGGCCTATCGAGGCCATGGTCCTGCGGCCCGTGGCGGCGCGCGCTGCCCTTGCGATGCGCCTGGTGGCGAGCATTATGTGGGGTAAAGGCCTGGACGAGTCGTGCCGGTTGCGTGCGGCGCGTACGTCACGCTAGCGTAAGGCAATCAGCCTTTTTTGGACGCCAGGTCACCACGTGGCTGAACTCGAAAGCAGGCGCGACGAGCTTACCACGCCGCACCTGCACTTTCGAGCAGCCCTCGCGCTATCGCCGTACCGCCTGTACCATACGGCAGCTCGTGCATACAATTGCCACGCGCGCGCGTCCCCACTGTGACATCACACCAGCAACAAAAAGTGTAGCAGCACCATGGCCCTGCGCTCCGTCCTCAACCGCCTGCCGGCGCCTCTACGTAAGAGAGCCTACGGCCTCACGGCCGGCGGCGCCGCCTACAAGGCGCGGGTCATGAAAAGCAGGGGCCTCGTCACGGCGTCGAAGCCGATCAGCCCGCTCCAAACCAAACTAGCTATTGGAGCTGGAGTAGTAACGGTCGGCTGCGTCGCGGGCCAGACCTTCTTCGGGAGTGAAGAACATTTCTACGATCATCGCTTCGTCACGGAAGCGGACCCGAACGCGCTCGCCGAGTTCTACGGGAACGAGGACTTCATGGAGATTTTCTGCGTGTTCCCGTTCATGGTCGACTTCATGATGCGAAGCGGCTACTTCGACGACAACGGCCACGTCCACACCTTCGGCCTGCCGCCCATCATCTCGAACATGGTCGTGTCGATGCAGTTCGACGAGAGGGAGCAAGAAGATGAGAGTGGCGAGGCGAACACGGTCTGCTTCAACAAGAAGGAGCGCTTCAAGTGCACGGACGCGTTGTTCGGCAACACGCTCTGGGAGATGGTCCAGAACTTCGGGTACGCCACTAGAGAAGATGGTAAAATTGAAGTGTACCACTACGGCCAGAAGTGGCAGGGGCCCTTCTTCATCCGGCTGATCTTCCAGATGCACGCGCGCTACGTCATCTGGGCCACGGAGCAGCATATTAATTCCCCTCGCTTCTTGGCTCAGGACGAGGACGAGGAGGACGATTTGGTGGCCCAGCGCCACAACATCCCCAAGCATCTGCTGGGCCAGTTCTTGGATGGCTTGGATGTCGATGTGCAGGCTAAATTAAATACGACCCTTGCTGCGTTGCAGCAGGCGCGCTCTTCAGAGCAAGAGGAAGAAGTTAAAGAATTGTTAGGCACCGTCCAACGGTTGGAGGGTTTGGTCGCCGAGTTGCAAGCCGCCAAGCTCAAGAGAGCGAAGACGTTAGTGGAGGCGCCGCTCCAGCGCCGCGTCACGGAGGGCGGGCCGTCGCAAAAGATGGGCGGGTCCGCGCGCGGCCTGTACCAGAGAGCGCTTGTACGTAGAGCAACTGCGGTGGAAGGTGAAGAGGAGGAGGACGTCCTACAAAGGCAGACGACGGACCTGTCGTCGACGATCGAGGCGGCTCTCGAGGAGGCCGAGGAAGCCGAACCGGTGCGCACGGCGATCGTCCGTCGACTGACGGCCATCGAGGAGTCCATGGCCGAAGACGTTCCGGCTCCCTTGAAGCGCCACTCGACGCTCAATAGGAGGACGATCACGTCGATCGTCAACTCCGAGGAGGACGCGGCGGCGCCGGAGTTGATCGAGGCCGCGCGGGAGATCGAGGTCGTCGCGGAGGACGAGGGCCCCGTCGCGGCGCTCGTCCGCCGGGTGACGGAGCAGATGCAGGAGGCCGTCGAGGCCAAGACCGAGGCCTCTCAAGCATCAGCGACGGAGTCCGAGGCGCCGGTCCGCCGCAAGACGCAGCTCTCGCTCCACGTCCCCGGCTACGCGCCCTACGGCTACGGCTACCCGCCGCACCCCTACCAGTACGCGCCGCCGCCGCAGTCGTACGCGCAGCCGCCGCAGCAGGGCCAGATGCCGCCGCCGCCGCCCTACCCCTACTACTACGCGCCGCCGCCGCCGCCCCACGGCTACTGGGCGCCGCCGCACGCGCCCATGACCGTGCCGCAGGGCGCGTACTACCCGGGCGCGACGGCGTCGTCGGCGTCGTCGGCGTCGGTGTCGTCGGCGTCGCAGACGGAGTGAGTTTGCGTCCTTTCTCCCCTATTGTCTATTAACATCGATTTACCATCTACTATCTTAGTCGACTTCCTCCGCAGGGTCCTCGGCCGGCTGCGTTTCGCGGGCGCGGAGCACGGCTCGCGCCTCTTGAAGGGAAACTTCAATCTTTGTGGTGAGCGGGTGTGCGCTACCGAATACGCGCCGCGCGATCCGTTCGATATCTTCGTACGTCGTCACGGCCTCGCGGCAATTGTCGAGCGTGCCGTCGTCGGTGATGAGCATCCCCGCGTAAGTCCACCGCATCCTGATTGTGAGCTCATCATTCTCTCCAAAGCCACGTTGCGCCACGGGAATCGCTTTGCGCAGCAACGCCTTGGCTTCTTCGAAGCGCAGCAGACGAGCAAGAGACAAAGCATAGTTGTTGATGGCTAGGACGGTATCTCTATGTTCTTCGCCTTTGAGCTTCAAATTTTCAGAGTATACGTCTATCTGAATCCGTAAAGCATCTTCATGCCGTCCGAGCAGTCCATACGTGTTCGCGAGGTTGGTCAGCACGCGGATAATGGATTCTTCGTCAGCGCCAACGCGCCGCAGCATAGCCGCGCGACCCGCGCTCCGCGCCCGCGAAGAAAGGCCATCAGGTGCGTAAAAGAGGATATCACATCCACCCCCGACGCCACCGACGCGACGCGAAGTCTAAAAAGTCACAATATCATTCGATTACCACATAAGACTAGATCGACTTCGACAGCGCCTTGACCCACTCGCTCCGGATCTTCGTCGAGCGCTGCTCCACTATCCTAGCGTCCCTGGGCGCCGGCTCGCGCCGGTCATCTAAGACGAAGCGGTTGTAGCGCCGCCGGAAGTCCTGCTTCTCGTTCAACGACCGTAAAGCGAAGTAGTACTTCGCGTATAGGGATTGCGAGATGTACATGTCCCAGCCGATCTGCGTCACGAAGACCCTCTCTAATCTGTTGAGTGCCGCCAGCCCGAACTGCGGAAACACGGCCGAAAACTCGACGTTCCACGACGCGCAGTCCTGCCACACCTTTGAGGCCAAAAGCATCGAACATAATAGTACCGGTCGCCACGTCCGATCGTCGAACGGCACGTGCGCCTTCTCCATCAGTCGCTCCACATATATTAAGCAAACTACGGAACACTCCGACGACAGGTGAGCTTTCAAGAACAGCGCCGACATGAAGTCATAAATGTCCCGCATGCTCGGTGTTGTGTACTTGGGCGCTAGGGTTCGCGTCGAGACGTGGAACGCGCCATAAGCTAAAGGTAAGCGGAAAATAGTGGCTGCTTTCCGCGGCGCCGCGTACCGCGCTTCATCAAACAGTCGAGCTGCTGAGTCTCGAAATTGTCCCGTATCTAACGTTTCCGGCCGGTCCCTTGCGGCTCGTCGTCTCCTCCAATCACACACGGTCACGTGCTTGTGGAGCACCGCTGCTGACCTTCGAAGACAGTCGTCAAAGTCCGGCCTACTGACAGAACCAGACGCGGACCCGACCTGCTGGTGGCGGTTGCTCTGGATTCGGATGGCCGGCGAGGCATAGGGTACTCTCCGAGGTACTGAGGGAGTGGAGACCACATGAGTTGGCGTAAACAAGGCTTTTTCATCGGTCAGACTCAGCCCCTCGGGCGACTGGGAGATGGACAGGCGGTTCTTGACGGAGCCGGCGTCGGACGGTGAGGTCGATAATGACAACCTAGACGCCCGCGGCGGCCGCTTCTCCTCGGCCGGCGCGGGCGCGTCCTCGGGAATCTTCTCCTCGATGAAGCCCACGCGTTTGGGGCGTTGCGGCGGCACCAGAATGGTCGTCTTGTGGTCGGCGGCGGCGTGGCCGACCGCGACGACCTTCGCGCGGCGGCCGGCGGCGGCGCCGAGGGGGTCGAGCTCTTCCGCGCCGAGCGGTGAGTCGATTTTCGGGGGTGCTAGGGGCTGCTCGATCATGATTTTGGGGCGGCCGTCGACGCGTACGCGCGCGCGGCGTGAGATGCCCCTGGCCACCAGCTGCTGGATATTAGGTTTGCTGCAGGCGGCGCGTAACGAAAAGCTTTGGAGGCGGCAAGACCACTACTGCGAGAGTCCGCACGCGTCTCGGCGAAACGAATAGGCCGCGTTACCAGGCCGCGCCGTCATTTTACGAGCGCCAGCTGTTAGCGTCCTGTAACATACTAGCAACCTCCAAGGGCGCCGCCGCGATCAAAAAAAACTGCTCGCAGCGCTTCAGCTGATCGTCTCGAACCTCAGTCGTATCTCTTCTGCTGCGCCACAACAGCTGCGACCAAGTGAGTGCAAGCTGAGCTCTGAGAGCATCTCACCAGGTGCTCTCCCAAATAAACGAGCGCGCGCCGTGCAAGAGCGACGCAAACTCAGCCTCCGGCAAGCACTTAAACAGTGCCAAGAACACGCCGAGGAATGACCAGCGTCCACCTCGCGCTCGGCCAGACGGGCGCCGACGTCGCGAGCCACTTCTGGAGGATCGCCGCGGGCGAGGCGGCTGATGTCGATGATAAGAACCGACGGAAGGGCGCGTTATTTGACGTGAGACGGCAGACGGCGCGCGCCATCATTATAGACGGCGACGACCGCGCGCTCGAGGGCTGCCAAGTATTAGGAGGCAAGCGACCGGTTTTCGATGCGAGGAACATCGTGACGAAGGGGAACTTCGGCTGCGGCAAGTGCTTTGGCATGGGCTTTTCGAAGCGAGAGGAGTTGAGACAGATGGCCGAGGAACGCCTGAGGAGAGAAGCCGAGCGCTGTTCACGCGTCGGCACTTTATCCTTCCTGTTTTCGATAGACGGCGGCTCATCAGGCCTCGCGTCCGCACTATTGCAGGGTGCGCGCGACGACTACCCTACTACTACGCTGCTCGGCGTGGCCTTGTCTCGGCGCGGCTTCGGGACGCCGATGGCCGCGTACAACGCCTGCCTTTCATTACATCAATTAACGGAATATGCGGACGGAACAATCTGGCGCGACTACGCCTGCGACGCGCCCACCGAAGAACCGAATCAAGCTTTCGCGCGCGACCTCGCCGGTCTCTTATTGCCGCGCGTGCAAGATAACATCGAAAGGCAGTTCTGCGGCCAACGGGATGTGGTCTTGAGGTGCTGTACGTCATTACCGTTCTGCGACGTGCGGTCGACGCTATCAAAACCCGTGAAAAAGAGTGACGACTGGCCGAAGCTCGCGTCCCGGTTGGCCGAGGCGTTTCCCAAGGCCGATGTGTTGGATCGGCCCTTGGTGGCGTGCCAGGCGACGGCGGTGGCGCGCGGTGTTGTTGACGCGTCGCCGTTGCCTCTATCAATGTTGCGGAAGAGACTAGCGCCCGACGCGCGACGGGCGCCGCCCGGTTCTGTATTATTCGAGCCCCACGCCCTATCTCGATCCTCTCATAAGGTCGATGGGCAACGCTCATTGACATGTGTTTCACAAACTAATCTCGCGCCGGCGCTGCTCGTGGACTACCTCGACAAGCTCGCCAAACTTAGGAGTATGGGCGCGTACCAGCAGCACTTCGCGAAGTACGGCCTCGAGGACGCGGACTTTGGCGCTTGTAGCGAGGCGCTGTGTTCGGTCGTGGACGCGTACGACTCGCGGTTCGGGTTCCTGCCGGAGCCGCCGCCTCCTCCCTCCTGAGCCTCTGTAATTTTTGTGGTTTTGTAATTCCTTTGTACTACTTGTTCGTAAGGACCGCATCGTGCGGGTGCAATTTGGGCTCTGCAGACTCCAGCCGCATTTTGTAAGGTCGTGCACGGCAAGATCCAGGACGTCAGCGTCCGCTGGAAGGAGCTCCACGCCTACGCCTTCGCCAACGACGGCAAGCGCGAGACGCACATCTTCTCGCACCACGTCGTTTCGTACAAGGACCGCGCGAGCGGCGCGGAGGGCTCCGCCGAGGTCTGCGGCCTCTTCAAGTGCGGCACGGACCTGATCTTCGAGTGCAACGAGATGACGACGGTTACGCACGGCTCGCTGAACGACATCGGCTCGGCGACGGCGTGAGGCGCGTCCGTCCCCGAGACCCAAGACCACTCCCAAGATTCCCTCCCACCGGTTTTTGTAAATAACCTCTAGTTTCCCTGCGTCGTCCCGATTCAAACACCTCGCAACTCCCCCGTTTGCTAGCGTCCTGTAAGACACTAGGCACCCCAAGCACGCCAGCACTTGAGGCTCGGAACGGGCGCATTCGTGGACTTGGCTAAGGTTCAGCTAGCTGTAGAGCATCAGTGCAAGCACGACGCAGTTTTGCCCTTCTTTTCCGCGCTCGAATATTGCTGCGCTTCGTTCGCTCGCAGCCCCCCAGGCGGAATTCAACCTTCAGGGCGCCTTCCGAACCATGGCGTGGACTCGCGTTCGCAGCGTCCGCGTCACCGGTCGATTTTCACCAAGGCCTACGGCATGGCGGCGTACGCGGACGACGGCGCGTGGCTCGAGGCGCACGCGGCGCAATTCGCGGCGATTCAGCTACCCCGGGAGCTGTGGAACGAGGCGGCGCGCAAGGTGCGGGCGCAGATCTTCGACGGGGGGGCGTCCCTGACGTACGCGGTCGAGGCGGACGGCGGATGGTCCGTCGTGGCGGCGCGGGACCTCGAAGGAATGGACGTGTGGCTCGTGGACCACGTGTGGCTCGTCAAGGACGCGTTTGCGGCGTTTAGGCAGCTGGACGCGCACGAGGAGTTGCGGGACCGCCTGGATGCGTTGGTGCGGCCGCACGGGACCGCGCCGGGGTCGTACGGCGGCCCGGGGGCCACGCTCGGCCTGCTGAAGACGCTGGCGCCCCTCGCGCACCCGATGCGCCTCGTGGCGGACGCGGCGGCGGCGGCCCGGGGCGGCGACGTGACGTACTACGTCCAGGACGAGCTCGGGTCGCGATTAAGGACGGTGGGCGTCGACGACGCCGGGGCCGCGACCGCGGGCCGCGCCGCGGTCTACGACGCGGAGACGAACGCGACGCTGTCGCTGCTGTGGGTCGCGGCCCCCCTCGCGGCGGGGCTGGAGCTGGTCGTGCCGCGGCTCATGGGGCTCGAGCTCCTCGAGGACGGGCAACGGTACTGGGCGCGGCGCATGGACGCCGAGGAGGTCTTCGAGTGGTACTGCCCGTTCGCGGCGATCGCCGGCGTCGTGGCCCGCGTGCTGCCGCGCGGCGCGACCGGGCTCGTCCTGGTCTCGGGCAACGGCACGTCCGACCTCCCCGTCGAGCTCGAACGCGCGCACGCCGGCGCGCGGATCGTGGCGGCCGACTACGCGGACAACGCGACCGCGCGGATGCGCAGGCGCCACCCGGACTCCCGGGTGGCGTGGGTCACGGGCGACCTCACGGCGTCCTTCGCGCCGCTCGGCTGCGCGGACGGGAGCGCGGCCCTCGTCCTCGACAAGGGCTGCCTCGACGCCATGCTCATCAAGCCCGTGCGGGAGCGGGCGGACGTAACCGATACGTGGGCGGCCTCGTCCCCCGACGCCTTGGCCTACCTCGCCGCCGCCCGGGCGTGCCTCCGGCCCGCCGGCGTCGTTCTCGTCGTCACCCTTGGCCGCCGCGCGATGCGCGAGCCCCTCTTCGCGGCCGCGGGCCTCGTCGTCCGCGAGTGGCTCGCCGTGGTCCCCACGGCATCCATGAAGGCCGGCAAGCATGCCGATGCCGGCGCCGGCGACCTCCACGTCGCCGTCCTCGGCTCGGCGTGAGGCGGCGTCGTCCCCGAGACCCCAAGACCACTCCCAAGACCCCCCCCCTGGTTTTGTAATCGACTTGAAAAAGGTTGCTACGGTGCTAGGACTAGTGGGCGGAATAGACTTGCCCTAGGTGATAGAGACACTAGCAAGCACGCCCGGCGCCGGCGGAGCACGGCAGTGCAGGCTGCCCAGATCTCGCATCGATGGAATGACACCTTCATAAGGGACCAGCGATGCGCCGACGTCGCGCTGGCGAGCGCTGCTCATGCGTGCGCACGGGGGTGGTCTTTACTGCTGGTCTGGTTGTGGGATGGCTGCCCGCCCATTGGCATTTACAAGCGCATTGGTCGACGCGCGACGTACCACAGTTGTCGACGTTGCGTGCACATTGGTCCGCGAGCGAGCTGCCCCACTCGTCGACGGACGCGACGACGACGCGAGCGGCCGCGGGCGCCGTGACCGTGATCGGACCCCGCAACAACGCTGCCGTGGTCGCTGCCCAGCTGGCCCTGGTCGCGAGCAAGCTGCCCGTGTCGTGGCGCGGCGTCGACGTCTACTATCGACCGCAGGAAAAGCACACGACCGCCGTGGGCCGCATAGTGCGCGCCATCGATGGCCTCCGCGGCGTCGACGCCGTGCCGTTATCATCAAGCATTGCGGGCCTCTCGCAGCGGATGCTCCTGCTTAACGCTGACTTCTGGAAAAATCTCAGATTTGATAGAGTGCTGTGGTTCGAGCCAGGCACGACTGTACTATGCGCAGGGTCAAAACTACCGTTGGATGCCCCGGCCTTCGCTCCGTACGACTGGGTCGGTGCGCCATGGAAATGGGCCAGACCGGGTACGCCCCATTCCGTGGGAGGCAACGGCGCGCTGTCGCTGCGGAACCGGGCCGCGCTCGTGGCGTTGTTCGATGGAGGCTTCGCACCCCCTACTAAGGGCAACGAGGACATGCTTTTCGTGCGCGCGCTCGGCGGGACGAACGCGCGCCTGGCACCGAAGCACGTTTCTCGGCGATTCGCGGTCGAGGAGACCTATGATATCAAGACGACGCCCGTCGGCGTCTACCATTTGATGCGGACGATGCCGCACGCGAACCGGTCGCGGCTGCTGGACGCGTGTCCCGAGGCGAAGCTCCTGTTCAAGGCGTTGCACGACCCGCGCTGCAAGATGGCCTGCCCGCGGGACCCGGAGTTATTGGAGGGACCGGTCCGCGACTGGACCGCGCGGTGCACGGGCGCCGGCGAGGACGCCGGCTGCGAGCTCGTGCCTTAACTTTTTGTGATCGTTACAGCGGGGGGGAGGGGAGGAAAATCTAGTCCGTGACGCCCGGGACGACGCCGTTCTTCTCGTCGTCGGACATCCAGGGCCAGCCGCCCTCCGGCGGCTTCGGCGCGACGGCCGTGAGGTGGAGCATCGAGTCCGCGAGCGCCGGGTGCACGAGCCAGCCGACGGCCTCGCCCGGCAGGGGCCCCACGACGCCGACGGCGTCCGTGTCCGTGCGGTAGGCCTTCTTGCAGAGGCGGAAGCCCGGGCCGTACTGGAGGCCTGTGTGGGATCGAATTTCGGGCGCCCCACGCCGTCGACGCGACGCGCTTCCGTAGCTGCGTCTGCGCGATGGCGTGCCGATTCCACGCCATCGACGCGACGTTGATTTCCACACAGCGGCAAGCCGGAGTCCCAGAGCGCCTTGTACATGGCCTCGTGGTTGATCTCGACGTAGTGCGAGTAGTGGACCTGCTTGTCGTTCACGTCGGCCGGCTCGAGGATGGCCTTGCCCGCCGCTAATAAATTACCGGAGCGGTCGCAGATCGGCGCGAGGCACTTGACCGAGACCCAGCCCTCCACCGGCGAGAAGACCTTGGCCCTTAACTTGCCGTCGCGCGTCTCGTCCTGCTCCGTGACGAAGACCCGCGAGTCCGTCGCGAGCTCCGCCACCACCTCAGAATCGAGCTCGAGGTCCTTGCGGCACGTCGCGCCGCCCGCCGCGCTCACGACGACGATCTGCCCTTCGATAATGTCCGCCTTGTCGAGCCAGCCCGCGCACGGCCGCGTGACGCGGACGCGGTCGCCGACGGTCTCGGCGCACCAGACGGCGGCCTGGTACGGGAGCACGCCGTTCTTGCGCAGGCGCATGGAGGTCTTGCTCTCTTTGCGCGTCACCGTCGCGCCATTTTTGTTGCGCACAGCCGCGAGGATGCCTTCTAATGGCTGCGGGATCGTCGCGCCGCCCACCGAAAGCCCGTCCATGGTACGTAGGGCGTGTGGTCGTGTTGTGCTCGCTGTTGCAGCCCGTTTCGAGCAGCCCGACTGCGCTGGCGGCGCAAAACACGAACCAGACTGCAGTCCCCTCTCTGTGTTTGCCAACGATTCGAAAGTTGCACAGCGGGAGGTCTACTTTTCTCTGGAGTCGAGGGACGCGTCGCGTGTTACCTTTTCATGGGTGAGGCACGCCCAGCTAGAGCCCTTAAGACGCTAGCAACGTCAAGCCTCTCTAAAAAACGCTGCAAACGCGGCTGCTTCGACGTTGTACTCGCTTAAGTCGCTGGCAGAGCCAGCACGAACTGTCCTCTCCATGACTGCGAGACGCCGACTCGTGCGGACACCGCTAGCCGACGCTGTCGGTGTGCTGCTCGCGGGCGACCTCACGCCGCGGCTCTTAGACAACTTCGACTTCTACGAGCTCGCTCTCGCGTCGCGCGTAGGCCGCCGCTGGCGCACGGCGGCGGTGCGGCTAGAGCTGCCCCGCAAGCGGGATTTCATGACGAGACCGGGTGCCCCAAGCGATGTCGCGCAATTTGGTACCAGGTTCGACCTGTACAACAAATTAATGAAGGAACTACTCGAGGCACCAAGCAACTGGACAGGACAAATAGACGACTCGACGGCGGACCAATTAGCGCAATTGTGGGTACAAGCACTGAACGCGCACGTCGTCGAGGACCCTGGTGCGAGCAGCGCAGCTAGCTACGTCGCTTTCGTCGAGTTTCTTGCCAGCCAGAACGTCTCGGGCCGCGTGCTCATTGTCGCCGTCCAGGACGAGCTAGACAAGTGGAACTCGGCGTTTCAAGGCAAGGCATACTTCTGCGATTTGGATGCACAGCCGCTCCGTGGCGACGAACGTGATGATCCCGACTCGGGGCTACTAGTCTCCGTTTGTTCTGAGGCCTGCGCCCGGCGTCACTCTAGGTCTATTGTAAATCACCGGTGGAGAATTCTCGTCGTCGACGCCGGGGCGGCAAGGGCCAGCGACATGTGTGGCACGTTCGAAGGGGAGCCCTTTTTGCAGGCGATCATCCAACCCCAGAACCGGCACATAGTCTCTCGGTCCCGACACGCGTCGGGGGAGGAAGGAATCCCCCGTGGCGTATTTGCGCGACCGAAGCGGTATTTGCTCGACTTGGAGGAGGCCGTCTTCCGCCTTCGATTTATGAGGGAGCGATATCTGCTGACTGTGGAAGAAGAAGATTGTACGGAGTTTTGGCGCGCTACCGACACTCCGGAACAGCGATATCTCCGGTGGCTCGTGCAGGGTGACTTCTCGCGACGGCTTATAGCAGATCTCCACGCCGTCAGGGTCGAAGCAGCGCAGCCCTGATTGTCCCTATGTAAGTAAGACTCCTAGTAAATTACTCGAGAACCGTCCGGCGCCCCGGTCCGCAGAACGGCGCGATGAAATTCGGGGGGCGCTGGCGATGCGCTTGCGTCGCGTCATGCGGCGGCGCGACGTAGTACGTCGGCCGGAACGGCCCATCTACATGCTCTTGGACGTGGCAGCTCCGCACCCTTAGGTCCGGCGTCGTCCAATTCGTCCGGAGGCCCGTCGCCGGGTCCCGATCCCGGTGCGCGCCGACGTGCTTGTGCGCGTAGGCCCTGAGCGTGTGCCGCGCCCGGCGGTCGCGCCAGCCGCTCTCGATGCCGCCGTAGAGCACGGCGCCGTTCGTGATCGTGTGGTGCTGGTACGAGAAGTCCGCGTAGCGCCGCCGCCGCGCCTTCGGCAGGAAGAGCTTGATCGCCGCCGTCTGGAAGATCAGATCGTTGCTCCGCCGCGTGAAGATCAGGTTCGAGCGGTCGAAGGCGCCGATGAGCGCCGCGACCTGTGTGCATAAATCTATCCGGGTTCCGGAAGATGGGCGCGATGAAAACTCGACACCACCCTCATTGCTGGCGCTCTCCGAGAGCCACACGGGGGACAGTACAACGTCGGGCGAGGACGCCCAGTCGCCGCGGCGCGACCGGCAAGCGCTGAGGTCGCGGGAGATCAAATTCCGAGCGCCGCGCGCCGCGCCGCACGACGACGTGAACGCGTCGCCGACGAGCATCGGCTCCGTCGTCGACGAGCGCGTCGCCGTAACGGCAATGCCCATGCCGTCTCCCTCTCACCGCGCCGAGCGAGCACCGCGGGTCCATTTCGCCCCGAATAATTCTGAATAAACTTACCGCTCACACACCTCCCGGCCCCCCTCGCGCCACCACTGCAGCGCCGCCCGCTCCGAGAACTTGGAGCGATCGAAGAGCACGCAGATGACGTGCTCCGTGCGCGGGTGCTCCGCCAGCTCGCCCAGCAGCAGCACGACGCCGTCCTCGGCGACGGCGCGCCGCATACTCGACGGTTCGAATAACCGCGCGTCGCGGACTCGTTTCCGGCCGCGCTCCTCCGACGACGTCGGATCGAAGAAGCCCACGTCGTCGTCCTCGCGCTGCGGCGACGCCGCGAGCGTCTCGTCGAGGCGATCCGCCGCATTGCGCGCCTCGGACGCGATCGACGCCTCGTCGTCCGACGAGCCCCGCTCGCCATCTAGAATGCGCAGCGCGGCGGAGTTGAGGCGGAAGGGCTCGAGGCCGCGGTACGGGTCCTCGGCCGTCACGGGCCGCTCCTCCTCGTCGTCGGCCACGGTCGACGCCTGTTCCGGCACCAGCGCGCGTTTGTGCGCGTTCAGGCGCGACGCCTTCGTGGGGTCCGTGGCCCGGCGTCCGTCCTTTCGCTTGCCCCGCTTCGCCGCGCGCTGTTGGGCCTGGGCCTTCAGCGCCGCGCGCATGGCATCGATCTCGTCGGCCTTCTGCCGGCGGAGCTGGTCCTTCTTGGCTTCGCGCAGTTCCTTCATCTGTTCGCGTTCGAGCTCTTCCAGTTCCGCCTTGGCGCGCGCCGCCCGCGCCTGTGTGGTGTAGCGTCGCGTCGATGGCGTTCTCTCGGTGCGACCGGTGAGGTAGGGTCTCGGCACCTCTCCACGCCATCGACGCGAAGGAAACGTCATAGCGTCGATGGCGTAGAGGCGCGTCGATGGCGTCTTGGTCAGCTCCGAAGTGGGCTCAGCCGTCAGACCGCTGGACGCCTCGGATCACGAAGACAGGAAAAAGGACGCCGCGTCGAAACCTCGTCCTTGGCCTTGGCCCAGGCCTCGGGGTCCGCGAGCCGGGGCTTCGCCGTCACCTCGGCCTCCTTCTCCTTGCGCCTCCTTTCTCGCTCCGCGTCGCGGAGCGCCCGCTTCTCCGCGAGCCAGGCCTGGGAGCGCTCGACGATCGTGCCGCTCCGCGCGGCGGGCGCGCCGTACGTCTTTGGAAGGGGCTTCGCCTGGAAGGTGGGTTGGGGCTCCGAGTAGACGCGCGGCTCGGGCCTCGGCTCGGGCCGGGCCAGCCTTGAAATCGCTTCGGGGCAGTCGTGCACCGTGCGCACCATCGGTTTTGGTTGAGCGTCCTCCTCCTTGCGCCTTCTTTCAGCTTTGAGCTTGGCGACGTCCTCCTGATAGGTTTTCACCTCGCGCTCGTCGTCCCCCCTAAGACGTACAGTGCCGCGCCGCGCGTTCCGCTTCGCCTTTCGCTTGGCGACGGCACAATCCAGCATCGCCGCCTCGAGCTTCGCCTCTCCATCATACTCCGACGACGAGGAAGACGCCGTGTCGGACTCGGACTCGTCAACGCGCCGCGGCGACGCGATCGGCGAGACCCCCGGGTGGTGCAGCCCCGTCAGGAAGCAGGACTCGCCGTCGTCCGCGAGGCCGCCGCGCTGGCGTTCCGGTTCCTCGTCACTACTCGACCCTTTGTACTCCGCACTTTCTATATATCTACCAAAGGACGCGTTCTCCGCTTCCAAGACGTCGACGAGCTCCCGCATGCTATCTAAACCTTGCTGGGCCTGGTCGAGCTGCGCCCGGATCGAGTCCTTGGGCTCCGCCTTCGGCTGCTTCTTCGGCCGCGTGCGCGGGATGGTCCTCTTGGGGGCGTGGAGGTTGACCATGGTTACTGGTACTGCTGCGCGTCGAGGGCGTGGGGGCAGCCCTGCGTTCGTTTTTGAACGCTTATAGTGGCGCGAGGCAGCACTTGTACACGCTGTCGGCGCGCGCCAGTTTGCTTGCAAAATCCTAGTGTGTCGATGCGCTAGCCCTAGCCAGGAGAGGTCTCAACTTGCAGACTTAACTCACATCCGTGGCCCCCATCGCGGCGAGCAGCTCCTTGAGTTTGTCCTCCTTCCGTTGCTCGGAGGACAAGACCATCATCGCGAGGTGCTCGTGGAGCTCTTTTTTCTCCTGCTCGAGCTTCTCGTGCCCAAGTTCCCGCGCCTCCCCGCTGAACTCGTGCCGCTCATCGTCCGGTTCTGGGCACACGTCGGGGACTATTAACAGTCACAAATTATTTCCTAGTCATCTCCGCGTCGCCGCCGTCCGTGTCCGGCCCGGGGCACGGGAACTTCCTGTCCGAGCAGCAGACCCGCGCGCCGTCCCCGCTAAATTTGCCCCCGACGTCTCTACAGCGCAGCAATTCGACCTCGTAGCGGAGCGTCTCGCCGGAGGGCACCCACCGCGTCTTGAGCCCGGCTTTCCGCGTCCCATACAAGCTCAGGCCGGGGCCGTAGCCCGCGTCGTACGGCACGATGAGCCGCCCGACCTCGCCGGCGCGCATTTGCGCCACCGCGGCGTCGACGCCCGGCGTCACGCGGCCGTCGACGCGCGGCGCCGCAATTATGGACCCCAGTTCGAAAAGCAGAGGACCGCCCTCGCTGAAGGAATCGATGAAGACCGCGCCGCTCTCGAGCAATCCGCGGAGGCGCACGGCGACGACGTCGCCCCGTTTCGGCACGGGCCCGGAGCCGTCGGAGACTTTCGCGTAGGTGCAGCCGTTCGACAGCTCGACGGGCTCGTCTGCCTTCGCTGCCACGGGGGCTGTCGCGAGTGCCGCGAGGGCGGCGCGGCGGCTGACTATACGTCTCGTCTTATGCAGCACCGCATCGCTACGCACAAGCACCGAGGCTGCAGCAACCAGGAGCACGTGGCCCATGGATGGTCTACGCAGCGTCGCGTCGATGGCGTGTGCAAGTAGTAGTTGAGTGTGAGAGCACCCTCCCAAGCAAAGCAGAGCAGTGCTCGCTTGCAATCTTTTGGCCTGCACCTGCGAGATGTGCCTGCCCTCGTTCCCTTTCGATTATATAATGATCGCTACGCGCGTAGGGGCGTAGCACTACTGCAGCCGGCACGAGCTGCTTGGTTGCCTAGTGTCTTACAGGCCGCTAGCACGAACGCAAAAGAATCCAGTTTATAGTTCCGGTTTCACGTAGGGGTGCGCCCGCGTCGGCCCCGTTTCGCCCTCGAGGGGCCCGGAATGTCGTCGCCGGCCGGGGCCCGCGTTGTCGCGGTCCCAGCCCTCGTCCTCCGGGTGGTGCGGCAGGCGCGGCTCGCGCGGGCCGTAGGTCCACCGCTCTTTGCGGTCGCGGTTTTCGCGTGTGCTGCTCCGCGGGCTCTTCGGCGACCGCTCCAATCGAATGCAGGGCGGCCGGTCCGCGCGCTTCTCGTCCTCACAATACTGCTCGTGCATGAGCCAGAACTCGTGCGTGTCCACCCACAGTTCCATGTTCTTCGACCGGCACAGATCGGAATCGCGCCGCTCTTTATTACACCACTCGCGGCGCATCTCCCCGTCGAAGCGGTGCGGGTCCGGAGCTTTCCTTCGTTTTTTCTTCTTCTCGGCCTTGCCCCAGAGGCCCGCTTGCGTGCTGCTCAGGCAGCCGAGGAGGAGAAGGGTTGCGCGCATTGTGTCCTAGGGGCTGCCCTCTCTCTGGCCGGCGCGGCGACGGCGTGCGATCCTTGCGCGTTCTCGGGCGGTGCCGTGTGAACGTATTCAAGTTCGTGTGCTGCTGCGGGCAGCGCTTGACTGGCCTTGGCAGGTGCCGGTTCGAACACAAAAAAAAAAGCTAGTATGCTTGTGACGCTAGCGAGCCTAAAAAGCCGTGTCGACGCAGAGAGCCGTACACGCCTGTTTGTCGGCTGCAAGCGTCTGGCACGGTCATTGCGAGACGCCTGCAGGTGGTCAGTCGCGTCAGTCGTTTGCGGCATCCGTTTGTGCCGCGGGAGAGCAGTTGTCAGAGAGCTGCGCACGCCAGGGCATCTGGCGCGACCGAGCCCGACCACAAAAAATGGCCAAGGAGCAGGACGCCCCCCCACCACCAAAACCAGCCCCGGCGGTCAGCAGCTGCGCCGGCCTGCTCTGGTTCACGAGCGAGATGAAGTCAAGTGGAAGGCCGCCGTACTGCTTCGGCCGGCGGGGCGAACTACGAGCGGGCGCCGAGGCCCTCGAAAAGATCGCCAAGGGAGACGACCAGCAGAAGGACGACAGGCCGAGCGAGGGGTTTACGTACGCGTGTCTGGGCTACGCCCAGGCCACGGCAAAAATGACGCGGGAGGGCAAGTTGCCGTTATGTGATGTGGGTGTCCGATTCGCTTTATTGCGCGCGGCGGACACGGCCGACTCGCGGAAGAAGAAAGCTCTAGCTGCTGCGCGACGAAGGGACACGGTCGGGACGACCTCTGGCATCTCTCCGAGAGATGAAGATGAACTTTCCCAGAAGGCGTCGGGATTGATGCATTACATGGCCAACGGCATCCAGACCTTCGTCACGAAAGCCTCGCGGTTTTGGAGTGGCGCTCTAACAAATTACCCCGAGAAATTTGGTTCATTTACGGACAAGATGACGCGAGCTTTACAGAACCACACGAAATATTTGGTGAAGCTGTGCCGGAAGGCGCTGGCCTGGCGGCCGAGCGAGTAATGTGACACAGACTGTTAATAAACTATTTCGAGCTCGTCGTCAGAAGAGGAGTCGTCCACGGGAAGGCCGGCTGTCGGCGGCGGCGGCTGTACAACGTCGCGGGCGTCGGCCGGCGGCTGTGCGACTGGCGCATGAGCCGCCGCCGCCGCGTCAGCCGCGTCCGCCGCGGCGCTCCAGAAACTATCCTCCTCAGCCTCAAGCGCCGTGGCGAGCGCGCCGAGCGCCACGCGTCTTATATCAGCGAAACTCGTATCCGAATGGCGGCCCCAGAACTGCGACTGGCGCCAGTCCCGCGACGCGAAGGCCGCCGACGGCACGCCGTGGAGTAACCTAGATACGCATCGCGCGAGGTAGTGCCGGTCCCTTCTCAACAAAGGTGCCAGCGACGATTCTTCACGGATCTTGGGGTCCCGCGCTAACGCTGTGACTGTCCTAGCGACCGCTTCACTATCAATATCAGCAAAGGCCGCGCTCACGCCGCCCTCACACGCGTCGCTCCCGTCGAAGTACGCATCTATTCTCGGTTGCAACGTCGAGGGATCTTCGACGGCCCGGGCGAACGCGTCGCAGGCCACGTCGAGTCTTTTCAGGGACGCGGCCTCGATTCTCTGTAGCTCCTCATACACTTGGCTAGCTAGCGCTTCGACGGCAATGTCCAGTCGATCGACTTTCAGTAATAGCGACCAGCCACTCAGCTCGAGGTCGACCTTCTTGCCGTCCCTCAACCGTTCTAAATCCCTCCGACAGACCCACGGCGCCGCATTTAATGAATGAGCCGCTTCTGACACGGAATAGGGCCCGTGCAGCGTCCGATCTCGAGATTCGTCTTCATCCTTCCCGTCCCTTCTTCTAGGTTCAGAAACCAATCCACCTTCGCGCAAGGCCTTCAACACGGGCTGGTTAATGGCATCCTTCGCTCGCAACCGAATCCTCGCCCTATCGGGAGACCGCCCGCAGCACGACGCGTCCACATTCACATGACGTTCTACGATCGTCGCGATCGTTTCCAGTGCTTCCACCCGCAAATCCAATCGTTCCGCACAATCATCAATGGGCCAAGCGACGTAGCCCACTTTCAGCGACCGGAGCAACTCCAGGATCTGCATGCGTTCCACGCCGTCGCCATAGGCCAATGCAGCTGATCTACGAATATCAGCCTTATCCAACAACAAATCACAGTGCGCCGCACCGCCATCGCGCCCCGCCCGTCCCACTTCCTGCACGTACCTCTCCAGAGAAGTCGGTAAAGAATAGTGCACGACCTTTCGGACATCCGCCTTGTCCACGCCCATGCCAAAGGCCACTGTCGCGACCACACATTTGCACGTGTTCCTACTAAAATCGCGAGCTACGTTCCTTCGATCACCCGCAGACAAACCAGCATGATAAGGTCTCGCCTCCACACCTCGATCCCGCAGTTGCTCCGCGACGCGTTCAGCATCGAACTGCGTCCTGACGTAAACCACTGAACTTCCATCAGTGCTCCTCCTCCGTTTCTTCGTCGCTTCTCCCCTAGTAGCGACGTCGCCTCCATCGTCCTTCGCGCCCAGCAACCGACACAGCGTATCGAGCTTCTCTTGCTCGTCGCAACAGTCCGTGACGCTCAGTCTCAAATTGTCCCGTCTCCAGGAATGCGCGAACACGTCGCCGCCCTCGTCATGAGGTTTGTTGTCCAACCCCAGCGTGTCGCAGACGTCTCTCATCACCGCTTGCGAGGCCGTCGCCGTCAATGCTAAAATGCACCGAGGTCTGATCTTCGTCCTCGCGACGTCGCCGACCTTCAGAAAGGCCGGCCGAAAGTTGTGCGACCACTGGCTGACGCAGTGGGCCTCGTCCACTACGAGCAACGAACACTCGACGCTCTCGAAGCATCTGTGTAACGCTCTTGTACCTAGTCTTTCTGGAGAGACAAACACAACTTTGGCGCGGCCTTTTTCAACATCATCTAACGCCTGGACGCGCTGTCTTAATGTCGCGCCGTGCCTGCCGGATAAAGCTACTGCGGGCAGTTCGGGCGGCAAGCGCGACAACTGCTCGTCGATGAGTGCCACGAGCGGCGAGACCACGACGACGACGCCCTTCACCAAACAAGCGGGCAGCTGGTAGCACAGCGACTTGCCGGCGCCCGTCGGTAGGACGCATAGAGCCGACTTGCCCTCGAGCACTCGTTCCACGGCCCACTCCTGGCCCGTCCTATATTGATCGTGGCCGAAGACGCTTCTCAAAACATCGCTCGGCGCCAGTT
>JACLAA010006470.1_pt1 | contig 36103 bp, 27 predicted proteins | sample 8027891 | NCBI WGS metagenome assembly JACLAA01 (sample SAMN15724900, study PRJNA655200) | protist metagenome | isolation source: fluorescence activated cell sorting (FACS) single amplified genomes of... | place: Spain: Blaines Bay Microbial Observatory, Mediterranean Sea | collected 2016-01-19 | reverse complement strand
TACTGGTTTGTTTTTACCCGATGATGAAGTAGCACGGTTGACCCACGGGGGTGAGCGGCTTTCCAGTTCCGACGTGGCATATTTAAAGCGGCAATACGCAGCTAACAATCTCCAGCTCTCTGTGAATGCAGAAGGCCGGCGCTTGTTTGACTTGGATGTGTATTGGAATTTGGAGAGCTCCATAGCACTCGATGATTTGACACATGCAGTGAATGGAAACACGTTTGGGTACTATAATCCACTCTCCACGATTACTCAAACCCAGGCACACTGTATTCTTGGGGGGAAGTCGGTCGCCATTTTGGGTGATTCCATTTCCCGATATTTTACTTACACATTTAATCATTTTTTGGAGCACGGTGTGATTGCCGCCGAATGGGGGGAGCAAAATGGTGGCTGTGGAAAGTGGGGATGCGGTAACAGAGCAGATGGCGAGGCATGCTACGTCGGACCCTACTTTGATTGTGGCACAACTTGGACCGACGGCACGGACCGTTCCGGCAAAGCAGATCACCGCCAACACATAACAGCAACCATAGAAGGAGGTTACGGCGAAATAAAAACTACTTTCTACTTCATTCAGGATACATGGTATGACGCCCTGCAAACTGAAGCTGCAGCAATTAAAGACCACGATGTGGTGATTGTAAATTCTGGCTGGTGGGAGCTCAAAGAGGACGACGACGACGATCACAGGTCAGATTCTTGCTCATTTGACGACGACGATGATGTTTCTGACTTTTACACTGATTCCGATTGCCTAGAGTCCTATGAGGACGACCTTAACGATCTGGTCGAAAGTATATTAAAATTCTTTGTTGTTGACGCTGAGAAGGCCGTGATATGGCGCCAAGTAACCTGTTGTGGCGTCAACTATATCGACTCCAGGCAGCGCATAGGCGCCATTGCTGTTGGAGCCATGAATGCGATCGCAGACAAAGTCATGGCTGACAACTCGATTGATACTGTTGCCGTGTACCAAATGTCCAATGTTGTCAATTTGATAAGTCGCACCTTCGACAACTTTCATCCCCGTTCCAATCAGTTGCATGTCTGGACACAGCTATGCCTCAACAAAATTGCGAAGCAGCTCAACAAGGTTGATGAATGTCTCGTTTCTCCATCATCTACTCCATCAGCAAAGCCTGCCCCAACTCTAGGCTCAAACCCTACAACGCCGTCGCCCTCTCATGGACAGCTCCCGTCTGCATCAGGCACACCATCACCAACAGCGCATCCGGCGACCGCAGCACCGATGGTTGTGACGCCAAGACCGACGAAAGCTCCATACCCATGGCCAACCAAACACCCCACCGAGGATCCTAATTTGAACATGGACTCTTCAGGATATGACATGGGTGAAGATGTGCGCGAGGCTTCAAGATCTCAGACCTTGATGGTCGGTAACCAGACATTTGAATTTACCTGTTTTTCATCAAATGACGGAATCACGTACAAAAACAAGCCAGCCTTGGACTTAGGAGAGTGTCCCACGGCTGGACAGAAAGTTTTATTGGCAATATTCATAGCTTCCTTGGCCTCGTACGTGATCGCGCTGATGCTGAAGCCACCAGGCACAAAAGGGTCTAGCTTGCGTGCATTTCAGGCGTCAGCAAGTAACTCCACGGGGCCATCTACAGCCAGCAAGACCGAGATATCTACTTTAGAAGACGAACTTTCTAACTCTGCACTTCAAGTTCTTCGCCAGATGGAGGACATCGAGGTTCGGTCTGGACCAAGCCAGCTCGCATCCGTTGCTGAGTGCAAAAATGAAAGCTGCGATTTTTCGGGCAAAGGCTCTGAAAGCTGCAACACAAAGGTGACAGCATCACGGGCCGTAGCTCGACAACGATCCTCAGCGCAACGATCAGGACTAAGGGTTTCCTCCATACGTGATGGGAGCCACCACGCACCCCGAACTTCGGTATCTTTAGTCAACAAGACTCTTTCGGTCGCTGGTGCATCTGTCCGCACATCGTCTTACGCGGAACCCCATCTTGATCCTAAGGTTTCCTCGGTTGCATTTTCTTTCTATGATGGCGGAGACTCAGACGACGAAGAAGTTGCACCGATCAATGCAGCCGTCCTAGATATATCAACTGGTAGTAAGCACGGACAGCAGGCTCGTGAGACTGCTCGGACAGCTCTCGAGTTTGCATTCCTGCTGATGGTCTGCGTTGTCGGTGAACATCGCATGCCATCTGGCTTCCTACCTGCAGGAACCACGATAGTACCCGAGAATCCTGATCTCTGGTCCTTTATCATGGTTCTAGTTTTTCTCGTTTCGCTGCTCAATGTGGAAGTCCTCGAAGAAGGAACCGAGGTGTTCTTGTCGCGCGCCCAGGCCAATGAGTGGAAAGGCTGGATGCAGGTTGCATTTGTTGCCTATCACTATACAAACAATAATGACGTCTATGTTCCGATACGTTGGTGCGTCTCTGCCTATGTCTGGCTCACCGGCTTTGGGAATGGAGTTTACTTTTGGTCATCGGGTGATTTCTCATTCAAACGCTTCGCCCAGCAACTTTGGCGCATGAACTTTCTTTGCCTTTTTCTCTCGCTTTCGACCGGTACCCCCTGGATCGAATACTACTTTGTTGCCCTTGCCACGGTTCACTTTACACTTATTTGGGTCTCGTTGGGTCTGGCCAGGGCCTTTGGCCACTTTGTTGCAGAATGGGAGAAACCCGACAAGAAGGAAAGTAGAGAAGCATGCTATGTAGAGAAGGCCCTTGGGTGTGGAATTATGATTGGTCTTTGTTGTCTCATCTGGCTTGATCCTCACAACGACGGAGAGGGTGTTTACGACGTTGTTTTTCGCCCGAGTCTTCTTACCATATCAGAGCACACAGAATGGTACTTCTGGATGCGCACAAAAATGGACTTCCTCTCTTCCCTTCCCGGCCTTTGCTTCGCTGTTGTCTATACACCCTTTCGAGACTCCTGGCCATATGGTATTTCACGCACTGCACGCTGGTGTATTGGGCTATTTTCTAGTCTTCTATTTGCGGCAGCGATATGGATTAGTCAGCTGAAACAATATTGCTGCAATGGTGGTGCCGATTATCGCACCGTGAATCCGTACATTGGCACCCTCTGGATTCCTGTTTACCTCCTGTTGCGCAATTGTATGCCGTGGCTTTCTCGTCGTATAATGAAGCCCATTGAATGGATAGGAATGCATTCATTGGAATTTTATCTTCTCCAGTTTCACATATTTCTAACATCAGCCTCCCATCGTATCCTCTATATCATTCCTAAGGAGAGTTGGGGCCACACGAATATGTGCATTGTTGGATGCATTTACTTTGTCGTCGTCATTAAGGCTCTCGAAGTTACCAACGTGCTAAGAAATATTGCCTGGCGTGCGAGCCGCAGGAAAGTAATTCTCTCAACTCTATGGACTATCGGTGCCTATACGACGCTTGCAGATGCCAATTGGGACGATGGCACATGCTCGCGTCTGTCATGGGTACTCTGGTTAATCTGGTGTGCTATAGTGACAGGCCTTTTTGCATATTGGACCATAGCCGTGTAGCAATGCCGTGGGTCCTGTACTATTTCTGGAGGCGCTGCAGAAAGTCGGGTGGTGAAACAATGCAATTCATAGCGGATATCTTAGGTCCCCTGGACCGACCCCTTCCGACCAACTCGAAGATGGTTTCGCCCGCCGCAAAGTACGCCGCGTTCTCCTGTTAAAGAGTGCCAATCTGAGTACGACGCATGCGATGTGGGGAGTAGCCACGACGCCGACCCAACTTGGCATGATCTACCTGCCTAACTTATCCCCCTAGCTAATCAGCCCCAATAAATTAGACTAGAACCGTGCACCAGGCGCGCTATCGAGCAGTACGCGCCCTCGAAGCGGATGGGTGGGACGCAGAATTAGGATCTTCCTCAGGCTCATCAGCTGGACGCGGCGGCGAGCGGCAGCGACGGTTGCGATGCCCTGCTAGACGCGGCGTCGGGGCGGCGTGCACTGCCTGGGTCGCCGGGTCCACCGAACTTCCCGACCCGCCAAAGGCCTCAGGCTGCCCCGGGCCGCACGTCTACCCCGCCCCCAGTGTCTGGCACGAGGCTCGAGCGGCGGCGGGCTCCGGGGCCTCGGACTGCTGGCGCCACCTGCCCGACGGCAGATGTATAGACACGAGTTAGATACACGAGTTGGCTTTGGGGAGGGCTGGGCGCGGCGTCACGGTTGGCGACTTGGGGCAGCGTTTGAACAGCCACTCCTGTAAATATGAGTTTAATGAGCTCAGTCAAGTGTCGCTAGCGTGGCGCCCTCACAAAAAAACGGGAGCACCGTCACCCGAGACCCGGGGCCTGGGGTGTTGTTCAAGTTCATCTTTGTATGCGACTCGGAAGTATAGTATCAGCCAGCAGCCCGAGTGCGGGCCCGCCCGGGCCGGCGGCTTCTACTTGAAAATAAAATCGAAGGTGAGTTTGTACCACTAGCTCTTAGTGTTCTTCGCCGCTCGCCCTTTCAAGTTCAAGTTGTACTACCGTCTAAAAGCGCTCAGGCTCCTCAGGCTCAACCGTGAACCCCGGGGCCTTTGATGAGCACCTTTTTAACCGTCGGAGCCGATGCTGCCGCGAATCTGCCGCCGACTAGGACCCCGGATCAGCTCTCACCCGACTCTACCCCCGGGCCCCGGCGGGCCAACCCGGGCCGTAGTGAGGCTTGCACATTGTGGACATACAGCGTACCGTAGGTACGGTCTTAGTCCAGGTACCGTCTTAGTTCGAAATAACTATAGTCAATTCGGGTTTGGGGGTGCATACGCCTAGGGAGGGGTGTACCGTCTTAGTCCTACTGCGGTATTGTATCTAACCTACGGGTATGGTTGAGCAATAAACGATTTGTCACATGCCCATGCTGTTTTACATAAATTTGTCCGTGATATAAAGATCAAACTACAGTAGCCGCATGGCACCGGTTAAGAGTGGTCCCCAGAAGCACAATGATGATCCACTCATCTGGGACCTCACGTTGTTTGCAAGGCGCACGCTTAAGCAGGCGGTACGTGCAGAGCGACTTGGAAGTACACGGGGGCGCCAGCCTCGCGGGCTCAGGGTGAACCTAGGAGGCCCGAGGATGGAGAAGCACATGCCCTTCGTGCCCAAACCGTTACCTCGGGACATCCTCTTAATGAGCCAAGACTCACTCTCGCTTAGATATGAGAAAGGCACGAGTCGCGCGAGCCAAGCAAGTACTCTCAATATTCCTACAGAAACAGCAAAGCTACCAGCGCTAAGCCCCAGGCCTAATGAGTGTAAGATCCTCAGAGATACGAGGCCATTATTGGAGGGGACGTCATCATCCGCACCTAAAAGTACTGTGCAGCCGGCCTCAGTCCAGAAGACAATTGAGGAATTGAAGGCTTCGCCATTCAATGGTATTGCTGGTGGACAAGCGCCCAGGCTACCCCTGCCCAGCCTTGCATCTCCGCATAACCTGTGCGAACTTAAGGGAAAAAATGCGAATATCGAGAAGACTGGACCGACAATATGGTCTGTTGAGGACTTGAATAGCAAATATAGAAACAAGCTTCTGCGTAAGAGCGCTCACCACGTCTCACTCAAGGTGCAAGAGCTTCAGTCAGAGCTGGTGAAAGAGGAGTCATTGATTAGCGTTGTAGGGCTCACGAGACATCCGCTGCTTGCCCTATGTGATCAGCACACAGAGACGGCAAACTTACTTTGCATAGGACGAGGCCGTGCACGTTGCGTGGCAAGGCGATTTGTATTGGAGGTTCATCAAATCTGGCTGACAAATCTTGACCACCTCGAAGCCTCAAATCGCGGTGCTATCCCGCGACACCGCCGAATAGACATTGATGCTATTCTTGGCGTGAAGTCACAGGTTCAATCAGTTGCCAGCAAAAACTCTTGGCGTCTCCTGACATCACAAAGCCCTGCATCAGCATTTCTCATCTCGACGCCCAGCTTGCTTTCTCTGCCGACGACAAAAAATGCCCTCCTCTTTGAGCAAGGTCTGGAAACCGTCACTATTTTATCATGTGAACACCTTATGCGTGGTGGTGTTGTTTACTTGGCGTCACTCATGCGAGAATTCTGGCCAGGGTACATGATACCAGCCAAGTGGCGATTCTCGTTTTACGACCCACTCACGGGCGTGAAAACGTCAGCTGTGACATATGAGGGTGCTGAAACATTTAGGAATTCCGCTGTGCCGCTTGCACCATTGATACTTGCACCAGGCTTGGCTCGTCCCCCATCGGTAGAACATAATTTAGTTTACACGCAGGGTTGCCTAATTCAGGGAGCAAAATGTGGATCTGTTGCAGCCGCCATCTGTCAAGTGTTTGTTTGTAGCCCCCGCGCGGACGACCGTAACCGCATTGTTTTCTTTGATTTTGTGCTATTACCATGCAATAAGATACTCGCTCCGTGGCAGATTCAACTTGATGCGCTTGATATAGTTGGGCAGCTTGGCCTCTCACACGCGCCGTGCACGGTGGCTGAGTGGTGGTGCCAGCAAGGACAGGCCGGACTCTATGCGTCACTGCTTGCCCAGTTTGTCTGGAAGGCCGATGCACTGCAGCTGCAAACACCTCGGGGGGGGTCCTCATTAGCGTGGGGCTTTGACTTCAAGTTGGTTGCAACTCGTGCCGCTGAGTACCTCGGTATCTTGACTGTAGAATCGCCGCAGTCTGGTCATCAGCATATTGCTTGTTTGGAGTTAGAAGGAGAATCTTACGATGAGGATGTACGCGCTATCAACAACCAAAGTGATGTTTTAAATCAGGGTGTACTTGCTGAGGGAGGTAATCCGCAGCAACTTAAGCAAAGACCCGTAGCTTCTCTATCGCTCTCCGTCTCCGGCGCGTGGGATCGTGCTTTTCAAGTGCCTGGAACGACAGGCGTCGGCACTTCTAGGCGCAACGTTACGATCCACGATCTCACTTTGCGGACCCAGATTCTACAGAATTGCGATGATGATCTACTCACAGATGGCCCTGAGACGATTGCGAGCCTGTACCGCGCTAACATGAGACTCCTTGATAGTGTCATTATCAATGTTGCGCAGGCGTTAGAATGTGTTATTTTCTCCCCAAGTCACATATCCTGGGATAACGTAAACTTGAACCCGCCAGACGTATTCAGTTTTACCCACACGATTTGCATTCCAGTTGTGCAGAAAACCCATCTCTGTCATGGTTGCTATGCATTCCTGTCACCAGCCACATGCATCGTCAGTCAATGTATTTTTGTGCTTACAATCAACACAGTTTCAGCTGGCTGTGGTATTGGCTCCAAAGTGGCCCCCATTGAAAAAATTCCCGAGAGTGATGAGCGTGGGTTCCGTGTCGTGGTTTCATGCGCCCTGATTTCCCCGGCTCGGGACCTGAATATCCATTTTTTTTCACTGACGCGGGACGTTGCAACTCCCAACAAGGGTGCGCTGACCGACCGAGCTAATCGACACTCAACAGAAATTTGCATATTGATCCTCAGCCGCATCCGCGTCGTCGATGACTATATCCACATACTCCACAAAAAGTCCCATCAGGGAGCCAATGACCCAGGCTTCTACAGCATCCATCTGCAACATGCCGGGTTCAGTGCACTGAGCCGTAGTGACTTAGCAACATCAAAAGAAGTAATTTCCATAGAACAGGAGCACAATTTGCTTAAGGAGAAACGACGCCGCCTTGAGGATAAGCTTTCAAATGGCAGAAATTTTCTTGCGGGTAGGGAACAATCAAGTCCACGCCCCCAAAACACACAGGCTGCCATGTGCGAGGATAAGAGCCTTGAGGTGGTAGGAAATAACATCAACCCGAACACTGTAGATGGCAAACTCGCCAAATCCAAGGAAAGTATGATCACATCAAGAGCTGTCGTGGACCTGCTGGCAACAAAGCTAGGTATTTCACAGTTCCATGTCTCGCAAAGCGTGGGGGTTAGAAAGTTTGCACTAAGTTCCGACGAGGAAAATGCATTTAGCCCCTCGTCGAAGATGACAGAACCTCTAAACCGACGGCCCACGCGACCCGATCTGCCGCCGCTGTTACCTGGGCAATCGATGAATTCCACTGTGACTAAGGGTCCACTCGCGTGGCGACGTATACATCGCTACTCAAAGGCAAAGTTAACCATGAAATCGTCGTTTTTGGAATCACGCATCCAGGGCGCCATTGACTCTATTGTAAACACAGCGCCTCAGCCCGCAATTGTGGGCATGGTCCATCCAGCCACTGGAACTAGACACATTGTCCCTGCCTTTTTAACAATTCATGATGATTGCATATTGATTACAGAAATTCTTGAGGCAACAGTTCAATCTCTTGAGCACAAGAAAGGACTCAAGGCCGACACCGAACTATCTGCCAAGGAACGTCTTCTTGCACAGTCGGACAAAGGTACGTCGTCGATTGCCGATCAGATTTCTGAGCTTGAGACTGTGGCCTTCATTCGTTGCAAGCTTGGACATGCCGATGGCGTTGAGGAATGCCTTGACCAGGAAGTTGCGATAGAAAACCGAGATGAGCACGGAAACACACTCTTGATAATTTCAGCACAGCAAAATGACAAAAAAATGCTCAAACTGCTCCTTCGTCGTGGTGCCGATATCAACGCCCAAAACTCAACAGGAAATACTGCGCTTCACTATACGAATGAGTACAAATTTACTGCGCTCACAGAATATATCCTCAACAAGGGTGGAAATGACACTCTCCTTAACATGAAGGGGCTTACTTGCTACGAAGGTGTGAATGGAGTGAGCTAGAGCTGTAGTTATTTCTATGGCACGATTTCCTTCTTCCTGTGTCGGAGTTGGAATGTTCAGTTTCCATGTGCCACCAGGGGACATTTTCCTCAGGTGTAGAATCAACCCCTGTTAGGGCCATCATGATGTAGGATGGTTTCTTTCACGTAGGCCGGCCGGCCTAATTAAATTAGACTTCCACTAGCAGGAAATGATTTCCCGAGGGTCCCGGGCCTCTATCCCGGGCCTGGATGCACAAACGTAGTCATTAAGCTTGGTGGCGTGCCAAAAGAATCGCGCGACGCAGCACGAATACCACTAGCGCAAGGGGCCTGACGCCAAAGTGAGAAATTACCGTAGCTTTTCTCCCTGAATAGCTTGAACCCAGAAACTTGCTACGAACATTCTTAAGGTAATGACTAATATTCACGCAAAACAGGGGCTGCAAACGGTAGGGGGTTCTGGGGTGCGCCGGCCGCGGGCAGGCCGCGGGCCGGACGGCTGAGACTCAAAGTTCCAAATCGACGTCGTCGTCGTCCGCATCGTCGTCGTCCGCATCGACTATAACCCCGCGCCGGTCCCCGGGCCCGTGGTTTCTCGCAGGAGCGCCCTCGAAGCTCTCTATTCGTCCCGCGTTGACCTCGACGCGACCGCCGCGGTGCAATGATTTCCAGCTTTTCGAGCGCTTGAAGTTGTCCGCGGGACTCGGGGCATACCCACCGTACTGTCCGCACCGTTTTTTGTGCAGTGGCGTGCCCACATCGCGTATCGCACATCATGTGGTGGGAGAGCGATTTGGCGCATCGCGAAATGTTGTGCTGCCGCGCTTTTTCTTGGCGCACCGCCTCGGCCGACCCCTTGAGAAATCAGCAATAGCTTGGGGCTGCCTATGGGTGCGTTTAGGCTGCGCACGAGGCCAAAACCAAATCGCTTTTAATCGAGATTCACGGGTTTTTGCCGTTTTCAGCGCGCCGCTGCGCCCTAGTCCCGATCCCCGTACACCCCCCTGACCTCAGCCGGCCCTTAAGAGGGCCCTACGAGTCCCCCGAACCGAATCTCCGGGTACAGGCAGCCGATGGAGCGAATCCCTATGGTGGCGTCAGGCCCCGTACTAGCGCGACGTTTGGTCCAGGAAAAAACTAAAAAAAAAATCCGCCGAATCCCAACCATTTCGCCTCCCTCTTTGTCAAAAGGGGGCGACAGACTTAAAAGTGTTAGTAGATTACTTGTAGTATGAAAAAATGCTGTGCCCATGGATTCATCTTTTTGTTGGACAAGTTTGCCAGTCACGGTGCCGTTTTGTTGGACTTGCTGGGACGGCCTGGGGGCGAGGCCCCGCTTCCGCCCGCGGGGCTCACCGGGAATACCCTAAGAGCTCCTTTGACGCACGGGTTTCCTTGAACACTAACCTTCAAGTTCGACTGACGCTTCCTCCCCCCCGGCGCCGGCCAAAGTGCACTGCCCCAGACAAAAGCGATCGCGCATCATAGTGGAGCCGACGCTTTGGCGCTGCCTCGATGAACACACATCTTCCGAAGCCCCGTGACCCTGAACTTGAACTTGACTCGGAGTACCGGTACTACGGCCACCTGCCCGCAGGTCTACTCCCACCTTTATTCGCCCGCCTCTGGATGGCGAAGATATGCGCTACGTCCAGATTACGCCCAGAGTCCGCTGTATAGGGTACAAGGTGGTACCGGCGTCAAGAGTACTATACTTACATATAAGGTTAGTTCCGTCTAGCCTCCATCAAGACCGGACTGCTCGGGACGCATGCGTTACAAAGTTGTCTCAATCCCTTGGGCGGCAGATGAGACCCATGAACTTGATTGGGATGCTGAAGTGGCCACAACTTTAAAAGAGCAGAGTACTCATGTTAAATGCGTCATTCAACCTGCAGAAGCAGAGGGATCGGTCACCCGTCGCACGACAGCAGCGACACTAGCAAGAACAATGATGATGGTTGGACATGAATTTATGGTTAGACCCCAACGCAATATTTCGGCCGGCATGCATCTATCTTTTTTCGGCGGGGCTCTTGGCACACGTGCTGACAGTTTGAAACCAGGTTTATTGGCGCAGCTACCTGAGGGACTATTATGGAGGAGAGAGGGGGGATCGGAAGTGGTTTTCGAAGTCAACGCCAAGAATGCATCAAGTGTAGTGTTCTCAAACTCACAGGGCGTTTCTCTGGTGTCAAGTTGGACTACTAAAGCTGAGCGCTGGGGCGCGGCAACTGTGTCTGCCTGCTTGGTTATCATTGGAAAGCGTGGATTGTCTGGAAAGTGGCGGGCATGGATAGAGAACCATTATCGATGGATTGTCTGGAAATTGGCAGCTGTCTCAAGGCAGTTTTGCGTAGCCCGGTTGACCTTTGAAAATATCCTCTTGCATCTCAAGTCGAGGTTTGAACGTGAAGTTGAACGTAGGTGCAGACCGGGATTAAAGGAATTGTGTCTGGATGAGTCAGGTAGCATGGGTCTCCTCATCCTAGTAGTCTCCAACATGTATGGTGGGAATGGTAAGGGCGAGATATTGGTGGAATTAACTGACGGTTGGTATAGAATTCATGGCATCTTCGACAAAGACCTCAGTTGCCGCTGTGCACGGGGCCAAATTCGTGTTGGCACAAAACTTGCTCTCCAAGGCTTTGAGATCTTGCGTGGTACATTGACAGACAAATTTTCAGCGCTACTTGCAGGCAATGATGTACCGACCTTGTGGCTACATTTCAATGGAACACGTTTAGCCCGTTCAGCCGCCAGGCTGGGGTTTCAAAAGTATCGGAATTCAATGGTACTAACGCCATATTCTCTCTCCTCAAGTGGTGGCGTTATTTCAGCAGTTGAGGCTGTAGTGCAGCGCATTCGACTCCCATCCCAGATATCCTTGTTGCAAGAGCAAACCGTTCTGTGGCTCGCCGCACCAAAATTGCATGGAATCGCAAACGAGACACACCTCCGTATATCATTTGACACCACACAGAATGGCACTTACACAGAAATTTGTGAAGGCGATACGATCAGAGTTCACCATGTCATTGCGGTTCCCGGTCACGCGGGCGAGTTTTTGCTCAAGCGAACATTTCATTCCCGCTGTGAAGCAATCGAATCGCCAGCTTCACTTCGCGATCTTGCCGCAAGTCAATATATCCCGCGGTCACTTTGTTGCGGATCACATCTTGCCTGCTTGGGCCGTGATAATGTTGGATCCCGAGTTGATACTGTTGGCATAATTTTGGCAACTTACGATAGCAGTGCCTCCTATAGTACGCTTGTTCTTTATGACTACTCCCAAGATCTCATTTTTGTTTCCCTAAGAAGAGATCGGAGACAACACAGCAGCCGTAATCTGTTGGGCATTCCGCCCGGATCTCAAGTTGCTGTGCTGCATGCTTCTCTACTTTCAACCCTAGATGACTGTGCCATGCTCACCTGTGATGACCTGGCTGTTGTTTGTTCCTCGAGACGCTCTCTGGGTAAGGCGTCATTTGGAAGGACACGGGAAAGACTGCAAAATGACTGGGATGCATTGGAGCGATGGGCCAGGATTCCGCTTGCCATGTTTGCTGAGGCGAGTTTACTGTGTCGGAAGATCAAGTGTACGATGGTACAGGCAAAAAGAAATTCCTATGGTGACCTGTCAACCCCCTTGGCTCTTCTTGCTAAGTCACTCGACGGAAAATCCCGCGCGGAACTTGAGCTGGCTCAAGATGCTGAAGATCTTGATGTAGCAATCCAGGCCATGCACGCTAGTGGCAATCTATACTACGCTAATGAAAAGTACTACCTTATGTGATCTATATGACAATTGAATTGACGTCCTAATAGTAATAAGTCCTGCCTGTTCCTCTCTTTTTCATGTCGGTTTGGCATAGAAATTGGCCCTCACGTCCACCCAAACGGGAGAAAGTGCCAAGCACGGAATTGTTACGATTCGGCATTGATTTTTAACAGTGTGACTGTGGCAACTTGAAAAGATGTTGCAATGATTTATTGCCGGGTAAGCTAGCAGGGCAGGAACGACTAGCCATGGGGGCAGGCCGTGACGAACACTGAGGCAGTGGCTGTGTGACTCGGAGAGACAAAAGTCAGCTTCCAAGCAGGTCCCGCGGTGCGCCTTACTAAGAATGAATTGATAGCGAGATTTGGCAAATGGGGATCGAAGGCGGGTGATTTTGAGGTGCGCTCAACATAATCCACACCCATTCTTGAGCGGCCTGGAGCCTCCTGAGTCCTCGCCTGAGGGCGGGTCAGCCGGCCTAGACAGCGGTCACGGTGAATCATTATATAGATTCTTATATGCTCTACTCCGTACGTGTTGGCGTCGCGCTATCTCCGTAACTTGAAGATGGTACCTAGAGTACACCACGACCCATTGAAGCGACTTTGCGACGGGCCTGGGACGGGCCGCAAACTGCCATGTTCGGGCCTCTGCTATTGGAGAGCAAACGACCGATGATGATATAAGATGAGCCAGTTTTAACACCAATTTTAAGATTTTAGAGGTCAATTTAGCCCTATTTGCTTGCTCATAGGACAATCGACCTCTAAATCATAAAAATGATATAAAAACCGACACCGTGACGTCAAAAAAATTATGACGCCCCCGCCCCCGCCCGGGGCCGGGCCCGGGCCGACCTTACGCAAATGTAGATTTTAGAATTTTAGGATTTATTTAATATTTTATGCTCGCACACCTATCACATCTACTTGGATTCTGACTCGGCGACAAAGGCCGGTAACATCTACCAGTTCGACATTTCTCCAACTGTCGAAGTTCAATACCCAGAGCGAGGTGAAATGTACCTTAAGGAGTTTTCAGGTATCAACAACCTGTACAATATCAACCACTTTAAAGTGAGAGTTGTTGCTTGTACGGTCGAACCCAAATCAATTTTAAGATATTCGCCGTCGTCTGCGTTACCGCTTGTAGTCAATGGTCCTAAATTTTCAGATCCCGCGTAATTACCAGTTGAAACGTCCTCACGTAAAAATGCTGTGCGTAAACTGCACACCATAGGAACATCTTCCTCGGTCATACGCCGTGCGTCAGGGCAAATCGAGTGTAAACTAGCCAAGAAAGCCTCGCGTTCGTTGAGTACGCTAACTTGAAAAAAAATTACGGGCGGGATGACGGTCTAGGCGACGTGCACTACAGCACTACAGTTTCGTCCCTGTCTGCGTCGGCCACGCGTTCTGAGAGATAGGTACTGTGAGGGTGCCCCCTTGGCCAGGGTGTGTTCTTGCGTAAAACGGCGGCGGGAGTTGCACCCTTGCTGCACTTTCAAGTGTAATTGCCTGGTTTGTGGGCTGCTAGTGGCAGATTCGACACTTATCATCGCATATAGAGTTAGTCGATGTAAATGCGCTTTCGAAATGAGGCCTCTTTTTGGTTTGTGCAATACCATGGTATTGCTCCAAACACAACAAGAGCCACGGCAACTGCAGTACCATAGAGTGTCGTGTAGAACAGTCGCTCCGGAATTTCAAGGACCTCTGCTTTGAGTCGCAGTGCTTTGCTACTGTCAATATGACGCTCCTCGGAAACCCACCAGACTGGAAAGAACATGAAGCACCCGTAACCATTTTTGCTAAACTCTGCAGTTGGTACCTCGCATCGCTCTTGACTAGAGACAATTTGAGGAAATTGCATGTTGCGTTCTATGCGAAAGTTGAATTGAAAACGACGGGCTTCACGAACAGTCTGGCCAGAGATGGGCTCAACGTCAATGTAGAAACTATGGAGCCTACGATCGTCATTTGTATTGAAATAGACCTCCCTGGCCTCAAGCCCCCCCCATATTTCATTGCCCCAAAAGTGAGGTAAACTAATAAAGCACGGCGAGTCTGCAATTGCTTCGAGCGAAATCATGCCATAAGGACAGCGGTAACGCTCGCCGTGGACGTCTTTTAAGCGATACCCAGCACGCTCACGGCCGTCAAGAAATGTCTTTGCTGTAGTCTCGTAGCGATTTGCTCTAGCCCAGAAACGGCGAGTATAATTTTCAGCATCCAGCTTCTTGCGAATTGGCCATTCCGCATAAAACCTAGAACTCGACTCGTCCCCAACTTGAGCGTAAACATATGGACACCGTGATATACTCCTCTGAGAGATCTGCCATGCCAATCTCGAGGTTGCCGGTAGGACACCTTACTAGCTCAATGAGCATCAAGTGGTCTGCATTCAAAATATACATGACATCGGAACCCTGGAAACTGAGTCCCCTCGCCCTAGTAAGATATGTGAGGTTGTACTCTTGGAAGCCTTCCCAACCATAGGGTCGCATTTGATGGCTTAGGGTTCCTGCCATCGTCTCAATAGGATGCACCTAAAAGCAGGCATGAACTATCTCTCTCTTAGGTCTGGGCTACGCTGGTCCTCTGAGAACAAACTCGTTGCCAGTGATGAGGCTGGTGTTCCCTCGCCATTCTGCAACGCGCTGTACATCATTGAGATTGTTTTTGCCTGTCACAAGAGTACTGGTGCAGTTCTGCCATTTCCCCTTTCCACCAAGAAAGCGATTCACACAGTCGGTTTCTTGGTGAAATTTGCAAACTTCATCACCTTCGCAGCCACGACGCAAATTGATTGTAACGTCGGGCGCCCATAGTTTCCCAGGATAGATGGCGAAGGCTGGATTCTCGATGGTTAATGTCCGGCTCGATAGCGAAGCCGTGGTATCCTTAGGTTGAGTTTTAGGCTCAATGTAGTGCGAAATGTTGGTTGGATTTAGGATTATTTCGGGCAAATACCAGTCCCTCTTATGTCTGCCATTGTGTTGAAACTTCCTAGAAACCCCAAGTCTGTCTATAATTTCAAAACCACCATCAGTGCATTCGTTATTTTCTACTGGATTACAATACTCGTCAAGTTTGATTGTAGAATGATCCTGGCATCGCACAGATAGGTTATAATATTGTAGCTCTGAGTTCAACAATGTCATTGCAACTCTATCCACGTAGCCCTCAAACAATAGTCGCTTCGCTTGATGAGTAACAAAAAGTCCACCATAGTTATAGGCACGGTCACAATACCCCTTTGATAAGCACTCTGAGCAGTCTGGCTCATTGCAGACCAGTCTATTTTCTATAAGCACACGATAAGTCGACCACTCTTGAAGCCAGAAAGCAATGATGATTCCTCGCCGTCGACCATATGGGTGAATTGTCGCTGACTGGTAATCGTGGTTGTGGGCTGAATCGACCTTTAGGATTGTCTCAAGATCACAATAAATGCCGTAAGTTGGATCAGAGATTAACGTTTCCCACGTCTTGCAATTTACCAGCCAAAAGCTATATCGTGGTTCAGTTTCAAGCCAGGAGCACTGTTTGTAATAGTCCTGAATACGCTGGCAAGTAACAGCAGACGACATGAATTCCTCTGCAAGCAACGAAGCTGCCTGGTCTAAATTCTCATCGTCAGATGTATTGTTATTTACAGACGGTGGAACGGCCCCCAGGAAATTTCCAAAAGTATTTTGAGTCACGAAGTAGCTGCCGCCTGCCTGGCAGTCGCAATATTTAAAAAATTTGTTGTCATACTTCATCCTATCGTAGCAGTCGGCTGACGTTCGACGATGGAAGCTGCGAAAGGAGCTTGCATTTATAGCCATTCAAAAGGATAAGCAAAAACGCTGGACCGCACCGTATACAATTTGCACTCTCACTGTCAGCACACCCACCGTCAGAACTGGCGTTTGGACAACGAAATGAAGTAGCAACCTCGCCGATCTTGCCGCGGAAAGTACGTGCCCTGGGGCCGTTTGCAGCAAGAGCATCCAGCAAAATTCGTGCGCTTTCTTTGGTCATATTCATATTAGAATAGCCGACGGCCATGGCTTGTGAGTGAAACTCAATAAGATTCAATGTCGGTGAGGGAGATGCAATGCCAAACTTCCAATAGCCTTTTCGTTCAATATTTAAAACTGACGGTACCCCCCAGAGTGCAGATGTAACATAGCCTCCTCCCCATTGCGCGTAGCCGAGGTCTTCGAGGCGGCCAGCAAGAAATTCAAAGCCGGTGGCACGAGACATTCTCGATGCAACATAGACTTCATGCCAATGATCTTTGAGAGCCCAAGCTTCGTAGAGGTGCCCCGCAACTGCGCATGCTTGTGCCTGGTATTGTTGAACCAAAGCGACCATGTTTGCCGTATTTGAACCTGTGATGCAAGAAACAAATCACGTCCCCTGGAAAATTAAGATCATCGTACCATTGCCAGAAATGAATGTGCTATCATCCAGTCCTACAGAGCGCGTATTTACAGTGGCGGAGAATGACTTGAGCGTGTGCTGGCTTAGATCAAACATGACCGCTGGAATGAAGGTTTCCGCCACACGGGATGCGTCTATCATGGCCTCACAACTAAATAGAGCTATGTGTCGTGACCGGGCACATAGATCATAGCTTACCTTGGGCTTCGACCGCTGCGAGACACATTACAGTACTCATATACTTGCCACCATCGAACCAAATTTTCATCAGAGTGGATGCTTATGTCGTTGCGAGTATCTTCGTAGTCAGGATCGATAATCCACTTCGTAAGGGAAGAGTTCATCGGTGAAACGACAGCGTCATCTTCCCAGGGAGCATGGAAGTCTAACGAACTGGCAAGTCCCCAACTGCAACGGTAATAGTATAGACCAGGGCTTATGGCGACAGCAACGTCCGCGTACAGACCGGTGCTGTAGGAACCACAGTCACAACCGCCCCCCCGGAGAAAAGCTTGGTCCCCGGCCCACTCCTTGGTGCGATACTCATCGGCGCCCGGCGTGGTCATCCAACCCGTTGGCCCATAAAGGTGCCTTGCTATTCCTAGAGCGACAACTCTCGTTGCGTCGGGACTCTTCTCCAATACTTTGAGATCGTTGAGGACTTGATTGTATGCAAGCTGGTATGCAGGGCTGGCCTCATCTTCAAGCCCAGATGATTGCACTAGGCCCAAGTACCTTGCAGTGCCTATCCACAGGGGCACACCACGCTCATAGTTGAGCACAGAAATGGTGTTTGCGGGTTCAAGCAAATAAGCCGCCTGACGGGTAGTCAAAGTGGCTTCAGACTCAGCCACACCCGAAACAAGTGCTTCAGCTTTGATCGCGTCAGCTGTTCCAAAAGCCACATCTCCGGCTATAGGCGATAGGGATAGTGAGTTAAAATGCGAAATGGTGCTGCTGTCCGACAGGGCAAAAGAAATTGAGGCATCTGTACTACCAAGGGCCGACACAACTGCACCTAAGGCTGAGGATGCATGCACCGCCAATCGATATATCCAAACGTCAGAGATGGCATCTGGAGTGAGCTCCGCCTTGACCTGAGTATGAAGATAGTGATTGTCGTCGACGCCCGGTATTATTGCACGTACGGTTCTAGGAAATGCATCTGCAGCCACCATGGAATTGCGAATGTTAGCAAAGACAGACTGTGATAGCTCACCAAAGATTTCCTGGACGGTCCATCGATGCTGTAGTGCCATGAACTTTGGATTCAACATGGTCACCTGTATCAAACACAATGGTGGATGATCAGCTATCTCAACACACCGTTTCGTTGTCAGCAGCGCAACCTGCTGGTCGGTCTCGAGTGTGCTCATTATATTCACCCAAGCCCTGCTGGAAAAACATAAGTCGACACGCCTCTGTTGAATCGGCCTTTTGCAGATACCACCATTCCTTGTAGGTGACTTGTTTACCATCCTTGGACCAGTCCTACAAAAGTTTTGCACGTTTTTCTCATGAGTATTCCAGGCAACTTCTCACAATATGATATCTGTAGGCTTGCTTCACGTAGGCATAGGGCCCCTTCTCCTGGAGGCGTGGCTTATACCCTGACTCAATAAAATTTTCTGTATTTGTCACGTGCCAAAGATAGAGAATGAATAAGTCTGTGGCCGAATCCTGCTCACGATGCCTACGAGACTCATGAGTCAAAGCCGCATAGCATGGGCGCGGCTAGCTGCTCAAAATCTTTGAAGGTCCAATCGTTTGTAAATTGGTCATATTGATTCAGCACAGCCTATGCAGTTTGAGTTAACCCCAAGCATGTCGACAGCACTGCTTGGCGGACATCAAATGCGACGTTTGAGTCCAGCATTGTCGGAAAAAGATATTGGCTCCAGAGGAATGTCAGAACTATCAGGAGAACGGCGCCTGATGTGACGAAGCATTGACCTATCAGCCGAAATTTTAACGGCATGTGCCGCTCCCACTTCCGGGCCATGCCGCGCGATATTTTGACAGATTTTGTCATCAATACGATGATGGCTCCATGCCGGGACTTGATACAGGTTTGCGGCAGATGGAGCTACCGTGGAACACGTATATCACCACAGTGAAAGAAATTAAGCAAGCTGCGCCCGGCCAAATAAAATCCTGCGGTTACCTATCCCGATACTGATACTACGGTACCGTAGGTACCTACGGTACAGTAACTTGAAGGGAAATTACGGCGGCCGGGCGGCGCATGCTGGCCAGGAGTCCGCAGGGCCAGTGCTAGGGGGCATGGTCCTTACTTGCCAGGCACTGTGGGCTGAAACAGATAGCTCAGGCGAAGCCGTTCTTTCGCTGAACGTGGGGGCCGCGGCGGCGCCGGTGCCGGCGGCAGCGGCGATTTTAAGGCACCTTGAGTAATTTTTGCCTTTAAAACACGCGTCCAAGTCTGCCTTGGCTAATTCGTCGAGTTGGACCGTGGGCCCCCACTTGCGAGGTGGGCCCAATGCTCCCGATCTATCGAAGTGTCACGGGATGTGGCGGGCGTAGATGCCGTCGCGCCGAGCAGGGGCCTTCAGAGCGCATTATCGACATTTATTTTACAGCACTTCTTGCCTCCGGCGGGAAGGGCAGCCATTGCCCCTGGCAGTTCCTTCCATATCGACGATTACCGTGACTCCCATTCGAAGGACCCGGGCCGTCGGCGAATCCTCAACATTTATTGGCCCGGGCCCCTCAGCGTACAGCCACACGCCGACCGAATGGCGGCAAACTTTCGCTGAGGCGCAGCTTCCGTATGCTAAAATAATGGGTTGCGTGCAAAGTTTGGTGCATGCGGGCAGCCTCGCGCTGAAAAATCAGCTGCGACGGTACGAGGTCGAGATAAAACCCGCCCGAAAACCAAATCTCTCCAACGGACGGGATAAATCGGCCTCTAATTATCCACTAATTATTTCCTACCGTTCCATATCTATATAGGGCTGCTAGGGAATTTCCGGGGTCCGGCCCTGCTTAATCTTCGCCCATCTGATTCACCCGGCGAAATTACTGAAGGCTTAAGACAGGCTGTTGGGAATAATTGCGTCCCAATCTTCCTATCGTCCTATTAATTGAGGTCCGAGTGGACGTGCAAGTAGATTGATGGCAGCGATTCTATTTGGAACATGCCAGTAAGAAATTTGTGGCTTAGTGCTGCCTGAACTAAGCACCAAGCACGTCATAAGCGAGTTCGTCATCGTCCTCATCTGAGTTCAGGCCCGATCCTAGGCCGGAATTCCCAAAGGCGACCGATGCAAGAGTGCGTTCATCGGTTGTGAGCGATATGTCGGGCTGAGTCGATGGCACTTGCAGCGGCGGAACTTTTTTTTTAATGCTCGTTCGTTTCTTACTCAGTGAAGCTTTGACGTACTTTTGGAGGTGGCGAAGAGTGTCATTGTCAAGGGTTTCGATGTCAACTTCAATTTCATCATCATCATGGCGGCCTCTTAGTGGCATTGACTCCTGGACGATTTTTACAACATGGGCAAGTTTGTCCGGGGGCAGGGCATTAATGTCATCAGAGAGGGCCTCTTTTTCGTCAAAAGTGAGGGGCTTAGCAAAGCGAGGTACTTTGGATGAGCTGTAAGCAGATGGGGCTGCTGTCCCGACGCCAAGCTCCATATTCATCTGCACTTGAACCTCAGTTTGTGAGGCCTGCTTCTGTAGAGCAGCGATAGTTGCTTGCATAGATTCCATTTGGCGCTGCATGTTGATGAGATCAGCTACTGGTACCATACCAGTCCCCGAAGGCAGAGTAGAAATGTCATCGTCTCGTGGATACTTTTTACCCTTGCCACTTTTCTTGCCTGTACCTTTTCCATTCGTGACCTTGCCACGTTTGGTACCACCGTCCAAGTCAAGATCTGCATCACGCTTTAGCCCCCCTACTCTAGCCTTGGCACCAGCCAAAGTGCCGCCGGCCGCATGCTTCCAGAGGCCCTTGAGTTGGTCTTGAAATTTCACATGAAGGTCACGTGCGGCCTCATGAACAGGTGCCTCTGGTAAAATATTGAAAGTCATGGCATTGCGAAATACAAGGCGCATATCTGTAGCAAAAGCATGTGGATCGGAGTACAAGCCACGGTCAAGGCTGTGCTTTACAGTACCCAAATCCATGGGCAAGTCGATAATTGCGCTGTAGTGGGGTACCCCAAGCGTGATCGCATCTACGGGCGTCAAGAACCAGCCTGAGCCAGTTGACCGCTCCAGTGACGCAACGATGGCATTGCAGCGCTTGAATGGCTCATTTGATGGGAAACTACTTGAAATACTCCTCCCGGGGAATGGTTCGTCACGAAGGTGTGATGGCATTTTGCGCGCACGAGTGGAACGTTTTCCGTCTGTTTCGGCCCCAACTGACTCGCTTCTACCTAACAAAGTTGAACTTTCAACAGCTTGATCGTCCGACTTTTTTAGTGCTTCCTGAACACGAGTTAAATCCTTGCCACTAGGCTTGCGCACAGCTGACGATGATGTTTTTGGCTTGGCAGTCTGAGCACTTTTGGGTGCATAAACGCGCGCAAGCTCAAGATTACGACCATCATTGTCACAGGTACCAGAAATTGAGAAGGGACCATAGCGATTTTCTCCGTGACCACGCACATTAAGCTTGCCTGCAATATTTAAAGAGAATTCCAAAGACATGGCATTCTCTACAACTTTCACTGGTGCGGTCCTTCCTGGCAGCTGCAGGAGAAAGTAGCCACTGTAGCTACCCGATTGCGGTCTTACTTGCTGCTCCGATGTCTCTGATGGGGACACGGACTTGAATTTATACTCAAACTCTGATGTTAGTGATGGGTTGCCCGATTTTGCAGCTTGTTGTGTCATGCCCCAGACCCCACTTGCTACACCGGCGGTGATGGATCCCACAAGTGTAGGAACCGGGACGCACGAAGCCGAGATAGGCAGTTCCGCCTTGGTATCCAAACTGAGCAACGAGTCTGCCGGTCGTGTCGCTGTGGCATCACCTTCATACATGATTTACAATATCAAATATGTAAGTTCTTTAAGCACACGGGCCTGGCTACATCGCGCTGCGTTCGGGTCTAGAGTCCGCCTGCGGCGAGAATAGTGAATATCGCGACTAACTGGACTGCTCACGCTTGCACACACGATCCAGAATCTACTAACAAGCTCAAAGATGGCGTTGGACCTAAGTGCCGAGATCGTAAAAGGCAGAAATCACACACGCGGCATTACCACAATCATCGCTCTCCAGCTCCGCCATCCTGCGCTGGAACTGACTTGACTCGCCTGCGCTGGTATCGGTATGCCTAGGGCTAGCTCTAGCTACAAGGGTGCTCCCCGGGTACTGGTGGTGCGGTCACCAATGGGGTCATGGTGGCGCTCGCGCGATATGAAATACGTCTCTCTAATCTTGAGTGAGGATGCGGCCCACGAGTGTGTGCATAACCTGGGAGAACTCAGTGCTCTGCAATTCACCGATCTTAACCCGGAGCAAACTGCTTTCCAACGACGCTATGTGAATTATGTTAAAAGGTAGGAAAAAGAGCACGAGCATTCTCCATCTAGCTGTCAGGTGTGATGAGCTTGAGCGGAAGCTGCGTTTTATTCTTAAAGAGATTGAAGCCTTTGGACTGCAAATCTCGTGAGTACATTGTTCGTTTTGCTCTCAATTAAATCTCAGATCGACGAGCCATACGTATGAAATGGAGACAACCACATCGAAAACTACAGCTTCGCGGTACGTGAGAGAATTAAAATGCCTGTTATATCCGACAAGTGACCTCAGATCAAGTGCTCTACTATTGGACACGCTTGAAGCCGAACTCGAGGAATATGAAACACAATTACTCGAACTCAACACTTATTCCAATGAGTTAACACACAAATACAATGAAAAAGTGGAGTTTCAAGAATGTCTAGAAAAGGGTAGGAAGTTCCTGGCGGCGGAAGCAGATGGAGCCAGCTCTAAATTAGATACAGTGAATCCTCTGAGTAGTGCCTATGGTGCACCAGCTATTTCTGAGGACGGAATGCAGCCCCTTCTCGCAGATGCTAGCCGAGGCCACTCAGGTGCCTCTTCTGTTGTGCACAGAACCTTAGTTCCCTCTTGCTCAGGCCTTGCTTCCGGGGGATTTAAGCATGTCATCGAGGGCGAGATGAAATTTTCTTCGACTGTGGGCATATTGAAGGCCGATGAGAAATCTCGTTTTGAGCGCATGCTATTCCGTTCAACCCGTGGAAATTGCTTTGCGCGCTTTGCAGAAGTAGAAAGACCAATAGCAGATGCTGCTACAGGCAGACCTGAATTCAAGATTGTTTTCATTGTATTCTTTAAATCCGAAGTCATCTCTGCCATCATCAACAAAATTTGTGATGCATTTGGTGCCCGACAATACCCCGTACCAGACCACCTAACACTTGGAAATGCCAGTCAACTGGGTCTCATTGTTCGCGAGACTACCTCGGAGCTTGCAGATGTGGCCTTACTGCGTCATGTGATGTTCTGTGCGTCATAATTATCAAAAATCTGGTTTCATACAGGCGCGAGAGGTGCTCTTGAAGAATCGAGAGTTGCGTCTTGCTCTTTGTTCGCGCTTGGCGCGACGTTATTCTGAATGGAAAGCGGTTGTGCTCAGAGAGAAAGCCATTTATCACGTGCTCAATTTATTTCGCGCTGACGTAAGCGGGATGCTTCGTGGTGAGGGTTGGATTGTTGCCTCTGCAGAAGTAGATGCGCGCGCGCTTATAAGTCAAACGCACGCGGCAATGGACCTCGCAGGTGCCTCAATGCTCTCACAGGTGCCATTGCCGTGGCCGGTGCCACCAACCTCCTTCGATGTCAACGAATTTACTTATGCGTTCCAGGAATTTGTTGATACATATGGCGTTCCACGCTACAAAGAAATCAACCCCGCACTCTTCACTGCGGTTACATTCCCATTTCTCTTTGGCATGATGTATGGTGATATTGGCCATGGAGCCTTCATCTTGCTCGGAGGGATATATCTACTCATTACGCATCCAGCCTACAGGAGATGTGTCAGCTCTGCCGGCGAGAACGAAATGCTTGGCGGTGTTTATGCTTCCCGATATATGCTGATCACCATGGGCTTATGTGCCATCTACGTTGGTTTTGTCTACAATGATTGCTTCTCTTTAGCATTGGCTCTTTTTGACTCTGGGTATCTCTGGGAAGGTAGCAAAGGCAGTGTGGCCGGTTCAGTTGATGGAGGAGCCGAAGCAAATTTATCAGCGCCATATGGATCAACAGGCTCCATTTACCCATTTGGTGTTGACCCAGCTTGGCATATTTCTTCAAACGAGCTTCTGTTTTTCAATTCCATGAAAATGAAAACTGCTGTGATATTTGGCGTCGTGCAAATGACTGGTGGGATCTTCTTGAAAGGCCTCAACGCCCTTTATTTCGGCGACCGTGCAGTTTTTTGGCTTGAGTTCATGCCCATGATCATTTTTGACTTTTGCCTATTTGTCTATATGGCAGTTCTCATCTTTACCAAATGGGCCATTAATTGGGATAGACGCCAACTCATGGGCAGCTGCGGAATTGATGGCTTAACCTTTGATCAGCGTCCTTGTTCAGATGGTGATTCCCTAAAACATAAATGCGCTCTCAATTTTGGTGGTGAGACGGGTGGCTGCGCACCACCCAATCTCATCAATCAGCTAATCAATATCGCCCTCAATCCAGGTGTTGTTGATGAGCCAATGTACAGTGGACAGGGATCTGCGCAGTCTGCTCTCCTCGCCATAGCATTCCTCTCTGTGCCGGTCCTTTTACTTGGCAAGCCAGTGTATATATATTTCCAACATGCATCGCAACCCGCAAGCGCAAGTCAGCCAATTAGTACCCAAATTGAAATGGATCAAGATAGCACCTCTAGTGAGGATCCAAAATCCGAAGAAGTACATTCCTTCTCTGAAGTACTCATTCACCAGTGCATTGAAACCATTGAATTTGTTCTTGGGATGGTGTCCAACACTGCGTCTTATCTTCGACTCTGGGCACTTTCCCTTGCACACACCGAACTCGCTCAAGTATTTTGGGAGAAAATCATGCGCACTGCCATCAATGCTAATAGCATTTTTTTTGTTTTTGTAGCATACTCTATATTTGCAGTCAGATACTTCGGCGTCTTGGTATTGCAATGCAAGCTAGCATGTGTTTAAGGACAGGTTGTGACTGCCGCCGTCCTGCTTGCGATGGATCTTCTGGAGTGTTTCCTACACGCCCTTCGCCTTCACTGGGTTCGTTATTCATCAAGAAAAGCCTCTCATTAAATGCACAGGTGGAGTTCCAAAACAAGTTTTACAAAGCAGATGGCACGAGGTTTACTCCATTCACGTTGGGTCAGCTTAGCGACAAGTAATCGTGCTAATGGATTGCCATGGATTATGCACAATCTCACAAGGACGACCGCTTAAGTTGTCATTGAAGCCACCTTGAGTTGCAATACACCAGCAGTCAGCTGAAATCGACAAGCAAAATTGGCTCTCGAGGATTTTGCAACCTGATAGTGCGGAGCACTGCTCTGTCCAGAAAAATACTTCCCAGATAGTACTTGATGTATAATATTTAGGGTTTTGGTGGTGTTTTGATCGCATGTTTTAAGACTTCAGGGCTTCTCCAGCCGAACTCTTGGAAGTTGGAACTGCATTGGGTACGGGGTTTGAAATTGAATCTGTCTGCGCGTAGGGTAGAATGTGGATGAATGACCCAGCGCGTCCGGTCCGAAGGGGCCGAACCAGACTAAATTGCGGGCTGTAGCGCCTCCCCTTTATAGCCCGAACGGGGAAACTTAATGCGAATGGGCCCCAGGGGTGCTCCACATTCTGGCCGAGTGTGGAGCCCTAAAAGGCGAGAGTAAGGCGAGGGGCCGGCCCGGGAAGGGCCCCCACGCGAACATCGCGCCATGGGGGGGGACGCCAGGTCCTGAGCGAGTCTTAATCGATCCGAAATTACGTGCTTTTTCGCATGGAGCCTCCGAGAGGGGTCGGTAGCCCCGCCCTAGGTCAGGGGTCTGTACAGAGGTCGATGACGATGAGAGGGAGAGCTCCAAAGTCGTCAAAAACCCGTTTAGTAGGTTTAGCGGCGTGCCGGCTGCAGCTGCATGCGTTCGGCGCGGCGGCTACAACGGTCTTCAAGGATGCTGAAGCAAGGTGATGACTTAGTGGCGGCTCTGGACGCCGTTCGGGCCGATGAAGGCCGCTTAGGAGCGAGCCGAATAACATCGTGCGGGTATTTTTTGCAGTCATCGGTCTGCCAAAACGCCAAAAACCGACGACCCCATCCCAAACTTTGTTAGGGGACGGGAATCGACCTGGTTAACCTTCGTTTTAGAAAATCCAGCGCCCTAGGCTCCGGTTATATTCGCTATGGAGCAATCCTAGTCTGGTGTCCCCCCCCCTATCGCGCCAGTGGCGTTTCGTGCGGGAGACACCTCCGGGTAAGCTAGTGTCGCTGTGGGCTAGGATGCCCCTGGGACCCACGGCCACGTCACTGTACGGTGGTAAACTGATCATGACCGCCGGTCTCGGCCCCGGGCCAGGCTCCGGCGGCTCCGAGTCAGGCTGTCACTGACACTCAGGCTGGCCCGGGCCCGGCACGGCGGTACCCACTGGCACCGTGACGGCGAGAGACTGAGCGTGACTTGTTGTTCAAGTTCAAGCCTGAGTTTGGAAAACTTGAAAATGTGACTTGAAATTGAACTAGAGGCAGGGGCAATAGTACAACAGTGTACACTCAAATATTAGAGAATGGGAAGATACATCCCAGGGTAGGGAGGGCTAGAGGGTCTCTCTCTCTCTCTCTCTCTCTCTCTCTCTCTCTCTCTCTCTCTCTAGCCTAGAGTACCGTAGGGTACCGTAGATACAAGTGGTACCTACGTACAGCTCGTGATGTCATGATACGCAATTTATCCAATGAAAATGGATCACATATACCGACGTGACTTAAGAGGAGGCTGACTCGTGATTGATGAATGACCCACTGACAATGGTGCTTTGGGACCTGCGCGGCAGGCTGCAGGCACATTACTTTTTCGAGCCTGCCGATCCAGTTGCTTTGAGTTCCCCGCAGTCCTTTGTCGGTCCAATTCACCTTGGAATGATTGCGAACAAAGCCAAGACGCACTTATATAATGACATTAGCAAACAAAATCAGTTCGCCGATGATGTCCGCCTTGTGTTCAATAGCGCACTCATGGCAAAATGCAACCCAACATCACCGGTGTCTGTTGCTGCAAAGGAGCTATGTGTCTTTTTTGAGGCCAGATTTGGGGTCAAAAGCCTTGAACACTTTCCAGCGGTGATGGAAAAGTTCCCGGCTTCCTCTGAGTGTGGTCGTTTACTCGCGAAACTTGTAAATTCAAATGACTCCGAATTTAACTATCCTATACAACACCCCAGTTCCACTCTCCCAGACCATTTTCGTGCCATCACTTCTCCACTTAGCTTTATCACCGTCCAAAAAAAAATGGAATCTGGTCAGTATATGTCTGTGAGGGCTTTTGCCAGCAACATTTACGCAATATTCCGAAATGCAGCAAGATATAATAAGTTGCAGAGGAGTAGCGCAATTTTTAGTTGCGCGATAGGGCTTAGAAGTCTCTTTACAGAAGAGCTCCGGCTTATTGTAAGGGATTCCACGTTGTTGTCGTCACCTCGTTCAGCCGTGCTTAATACAATGTGTACGCTTGTGAATGCGCTGGAACATGACGTTAGATACTTGGGTGCTCCTGACCGAGCTGCTGCCACGCAGTCTATGAAACTCAGTAGCATTTACGAAAGAGTCTATACGGCCAAATATAAACAGTGGCTGCATATGGCGACATTTATAGACGATGTGCGTCTCGTGATTGTAAATGTTACAATTGGCCCGTGTCTATGTGCGCTTGGACTATTGTTCATTCGACTAGTTGCTATCGCACATGAGTTCAAATGGATTATGCCCTGTAGGCCATGAGTTCAAATGGATTCACTTCCCGATGCATGGTAGCCAAGAAGCGCCTGGCCGTCTTCGAGGCAGGCCTTGCAACCTGTAGATCCTTGACGCACAACCCCTCAAACAGCTTATTTCGTTTAGCTGGCCAAGATGATATTGCAACGTGTGAATTTCTTTGGGGCGTTATTGAGCCACTTGCCATAGCGACGGAATCATACCTCTTTCGCAAATGTCTTCATATTTCTACTGGTATTCAAAGTTACCAAACACTCAACGAGTCATTCATGGATCTCAAAACTATTGACGTCAAAGGCTGTTGCAATGTCGCTACGCAGAAACTTCAGATTGCTCTTGAAATAAAGACAGCCCTCGTCAACCCAGAGTCACGTCATCATGTCGTATATTTAGCTTTTACTGCTGAGCACAGACACTCATAAAACAATGCCGCTTGGATGCTCTCACTACCCCGTCACCGACTCGTGCAAATCGTCGAGTATCTCGCATGACATTGATGACGCTTCTTGACATTTTTGTGGAAGAATCACCTGCACACTTATATTTCAATCTCCCTGGCAACCTTGTGAAGGAGATACCTGACCACCTTAAAGTAAAAAAAGTACAGTGCACGATTTACATCTTTAGGTGGCATTCTTTGCAAATACCCATGCAGGTTATAAATCAGCCAATGGATCTAAAGACCATTGGATCTCGTGTCAAAAAGGGGTACTATCATTGCGTGGATGCCTTTGTCGATGATCTCAGACTCATGTTAGCAAATACAATTCAACGCAACAACGTTGACCCGGCACGTCCGGTACCATCTAAACGAGTCTATGAAATCATGAAGTTACCCTCCTGCCAACTCTGGCAACTCTGCTCCGCTTAGGTTCATCTCGCAACAGTGCATCTGAAAGGGCGCTTTGAGCATGCACTTAGAGAGCTTAAAGCAAGCGCCATAAAATCATCCACGCTCATGCGTGTCACGCGTGCAGCGAGTACGGGTGCGCACAAGAGATGTCTTGCCTTCAGCGACCCCGAACATTGCATTTCGCAACTACCACTCGGTGAAGTTCATCACATATTTCGAGCATTAATCCTGGATCAGCCTGCCTCAGCTTTTTTCCTCAAGCCTATTACGTCCTCGGCGCCAGGACTCGGGGACTACTCCAGGATCATCAAAAAGCCCATGGATCTTGAGGCCATTGGTGAGCACGTGAGCACATACCAAACATTCCTTGCTTTCGCCCGTGATGTACGGCTTGTCTTTAACAACGCACGCGTATACGTCGCAAACTCTAAATTGGCTGTTCACGACGCTGCCAGTATACTCTCGAGGCTATTTGAGGAAAAGCTTTCCAACCTCATTTTAGGATATAGTGCACAGGAATGCAGTGCACAGCGATGTGTGCACACAGAGCCATCTAATCTGCTTCAATCATGTTCACCGGCTGCGATGGCTGCTGACCGGATGCTAATTGCCTTAAACTGGGACGAGGCTGCAAGCAGCTCAGTTGAAATCAGATTTGACACAAAACACAGTCGTGTTGGGTTGCCTGCTGTGACGCAGGCATCACAGCAACCCTCCCGCATGCTCAAACTTCTTTGGGGTGCATCACGCTCAGAATCGTGTGCTAGGAGGAGCGCCTTCCTTTGCGGCGCAACTATACACGAACAACTGGCAGTTGACGCCACGCATATCTCACGTATTTCAGGGCTCGGATGCGATGGTGACGCAAAACACTTGCTGGTTACAACCGCCGGCAGCGCAGAATCCATTTCGCGACATGAACGAGACCAGGACCGGCAACGGGAACGCAATGCCGCGCGGAGACAACGCAATGAGCTTGAACAAACCATCGATCTCGAGCGACAGCGTCTAATCGTCTCAAAATTCCTGGCACGAGCCGCTGGATCAATAAGCTCGATAGGTTTTGATAAACAGGATGAAGGTGCCTAGCAAATCTCGTCAGGTTGTTTTCATACTAGCGCTCTTGCCTACCTTGCATCATATATTAGCTAGCCATTTCTCGTTTGCCTTGCTGACTTAGCCTACACAGTTTATTTCTTTTGTGGCCTGGACTGGATTGTTTTGGAGCTTATATACGTCATTAACTCACTTGATGAGTCTGCGACACGTGGCGGTGTGGAGGGCCGCGGGCGGGGCCCCGCGCTCAAGGTAAACTCCTGGCGGACCAGGTTAGGACCCGGGGCTGCTGGGGGACCGGTACCCGCGGGGGATGGGTCGGAGAATCAGCGGATGCGGCGGTCTGCCGGCGGACGGGGCGGACCAGTGTTTGCGGACCCGTGACGGGCGGGTGGCTGCGTGGCAACGGCGGGCGGGTCGCGGACCGGTGGAACTTCAAGTTCAACTTGATCTTCAACGCAAGCAATTCAACGTTCCGTTTGGCGAATCGAATGTCACGCACCTTCCGCAACGAAGACTCTGGAATGTTCCGCGAAACCCGAAATCGGTGGTTTGTGAGTTTCAAAAGTCCAAACCCGTACGGACGCCCCCCACGTCGGACTTTGCCCTTGCGGAGTAGCCCTCGGCAGATAAAAAGGTGTGAACTCCTCCACGGTTACCTGCCCTGAACACGAGTTGACAGCAAACACGCTGAAGGGCCACGGCGAAGCACTTCCAGGCCGAGACCAGCACCTCGGGGCGAACTCCCTGAGACCCGGGCTGAGCCGAGGCAAGACCAGCCGGCGAGAGACCGACCGGGCGCGGCCATGACTCCGAGGCGGACTCGGAGGCCAAGACAAAGTGAGCGCCGGGAAATCTTTGCGTGCGCGTGCCATTTCAGTGATCGGCGGCTCTGTCGGCTCGTAGCATCGCTTCCGCCTCCACGTGCAAGCGGACATGTGCCCACGCTACGGTTCGCTTGTTTACGAAATGCGTGTCACGCCCACTTTGAAAACGATGGCGGACGAGCGAACCGCACGCTCCGAGTCCCGAGCCCGCATAGCAACATTCCGAGTTCCCACCGGTTGTTCTCTACGCACCTCTGGAGCTCTATCGTGCGTGCCGTCGACGCTTCCCACTTGGTACCAGCCCAGTTAAAAACGATGACCTTAAGATGGGGCGCGGGGGCCCTTAAGAGCAACTACTCTATATGTTACAATTGTACATCCTGGGGACATCCCTGGGGAAACCGACACTGACTCGATTGGACACTTTCCCATTTGTACGCAAAACGCCGTACTCTCAACACACGCAAGGTGCAGGATCTGAGCGCCCACGCTTTCGGAGCCTAATTGTGCCAGTGGCATTAGTCCTTATTAGTCCTTAAACTGCTGTGATAGTGAGGTCTCATGTTGATGTCTGACTCTAAATTCAGACACGAGCTGTATGCTTTAGACGAGACTTCGGGACACCTCACGCGCAAACCCGGCTTTCTGCCACCATCGACCGCAGAGGAGCAAAATGCTGAGTATTGCAGCGTACTCGAAGCGATTACTACCTTTCTCCAGGTAGATTGTCGGTTATTCCATGTGCTGGAACAACCTGAACGAGTAGGCACGAATGCTATCACTAGGGTTGGTTGAGCATTGGATTCCTGACCGTGAAAATGAAGCCTGTTGTAATATATACATGAGCGACCTGACTCTAGCAACCAAGTTAATAATCATTATACAGAATCAGGTTAACGCATTCCAAAACTGTAGATTCCCATTCTACACCACAGGTCGGATCCAGGCCTGGCGTCTGGAGTAGATCATTGTGCCTGACGAGGGGTTTACATGTGGGTGGCATGGTGACAGCAATTGAACGGGCAAAATCGGCTGGCTTTGCAGTTGCTGTGCTCAATCCTAACACGAATTCGGTCAGTTAGGCTTTTACTATAGTTATTTTTGATACCGGGGCAATTTAGGTTGCGTCTCCGCAAGGTAAATACAAGAGACAGCCAATTGCAAATTCCTTTTCTCCTGAGAATCATGTTCTCTATGTTTGGGATACAAAAATTGCCCCGGTTGCCCATTTGAAATCAATATATCTCCTGACAAATGGGAATGGTTCTTCCCTTGCCGTTGATATTGTGAAACTAAGCTGCAACACCAAGGCACATTCGCCCAAAGTGTACACATAGGTTCAAAGGCAGATGGTGCGATGTGCAAAAAATCCCAATGAATCCATGCGTATCCGCGCCATTGCTTGCATCGAGCCCTCACAGCTTATAGATGGTGGAGAGTCGGGTGGAGACAACGTACAGACTGCGTCTAAAATTTAATTCTGGGTCCTACTTGAATCATATCTGCCTTCCTTTTAGGACGTGGCAACTAAAGCAGCATTACGAGCACTAACACTTGCATATGAAGGACACAACACAATAAGCTATCCTATTCGACTTCTTGGCGCCGAAAAGAAACTTGGGTGCACTTGCTTGTCCGTGGGTACTGAAGCTGGTGAGGACCAAGCAGCGCCAAATGTGGCCATCTCAGTGGGCCGAGCTCTGGGTAGTGTCTTGCGCTTCTTTGACTTTGCATCAAGCCCCCCTGCAACAGCGACAGAACTTGGTGAGGCATTTGCTGCTGCAGAAGCCAAAGCTTTTGGTGTCGACAGCCTGAGGTCGTGCGCAGAGGGCGGAAGGGCTCGTAATGCAGGGCTGCTCATGGCGTCGGGGCCTATCCGCAGCCGACGGCCGGAAGGACTTCTAAGCCGTATATTTGCAATCAGAGGATACGGTCGTCGAGGCCTGTCCAAGAAGTCAGGGGTCCAGCAACACAGGTTCACCAGCTCACTGAGTGTATTTGACTTTGATCTCCTGCGGGTAGTTGGCAAAGGGGCATTTGGAAAGGTGATGCTGGTTCGTAAAAAACAGGGCCAGGTAATTTTCAGGGTCTTATCTTAGCTAGTAGGAATGACTTAGTGTCAATTGCAAACTTACAGGATGCTTCGCGTGTATTTGCTATGAAAGTTCTCAAGAAATCAGTGATTGCAGTTAAAGGACAAGCAGAACATACACGCTCTGAGCGTTCGATTCTCTGCGAAATTCGCCATCCATATATCGTTCGGCTTCGCTATGCTTTCCAGTCAGAAAAGAAGTTGTATCTTGTCACCGATTACTACAATGGTGGTTCTTTGTTTTTTCATCTTCGCAAAAGCCGTGGATTTTGTGAAAGTCGAGCGTGCTTTTATGCTGTAAGTTCACCTGGACTACCCTAGCGCATGACTTTTATGCGCCTCTTTCTCAGGGCGAGCTACTTCTGGCGCTGGACCACCTCCACAATTCTGGAATCATATATCGCGATCTTAAACTAGAAAACATTCTCATGGACCAGATTGGTCATATCGCACTTACTGATTTCGGACTCTCTAAAGAAAACGTTACCGATGTGCACCCAGTGTTAGTTAGTGTCTTGCATGGTCCTGGAAACATGTCTTTTTTGTAGATATTTCACTTCCAGTTAACAACGTTCTGTGGCACTGCTGAGTACATTGCGCCAGAACTTCTAAAGGGCCTAAAGTATGGTGCTTCTGTTGACTGGTGGTCATTTGGCATCCTGCTCTATGAAATGATGGGATTTCGTACACCCTTTTACGATGTTAATCGCAAACTCATGTTCCATGGGATCATCAACTTGGCACCAAGCTTTCCACCGCACTTCACAACTACTGCAAAAGCAGTGTTGCTTCGATTACTGGACAAAGACCCATCGCAGCGACTTGGATCCAAAGGGGCGCACGAGATTAAAATGACCGACTTTTTTGGACCACTTGACTTCCAGAAGCTTCTATTGTGCCACCTAGTGAAATTAGGGATTTCAACGAAGACTTTTAGAATTTAGGCGCGAGATTACTCCACCTTTTCACCCAAAAGTTTCCAATGAAGAAGATACCAAATATGTTCCCACAGCGTATCTTTCCGCCTCACCCGAAGACTCTATAGACAAAACAGCAAAAGAAGAAGAAACCCAGCACTTTCAAGGCTTTACTTTCGATCCATCCCTGCGTTAAATCAAAGGCCCAGGTAAGTCGTCTGTGGAAGAAGGGGGCTATTTGATGTCATAGATCAGCACTGGCCTGGGCATATAAGAGCCCACCTCAGACTAAAGGGCCAGCTTAGAAGCAAATTCGCTCACCCTCTGTAGGTGACCCGGATCCTCTGCACAGCTCCTAGAGCCTTCTCCCTGCTCAGTCAGGTCAGGATGACCGATCGATACAAGAATCTTCGCAAATCGAGTATAAGGTGATGATATTAGTTGTAGCATTTCTTTACACCGTGACCGTCACCATTTAAAAAAACTAAGGTTTTTGAGCTGCGGCAGTGACTCGGAAGTTCAAGTTCAAGTTTCAAGTTAGAGGTAAACTTGAAAGGCCTATTCGCCACACGCACAGGTCAATTGCAAAAACACGAACGATATTAAAAGCACACAACTAAAAATTTGTGTATCATCATATATTGCATCGTGCCAGTGACCGTGACGCGTCACCGTGACGTCACGGTGCGCCTGCCAGTGCCAGATTGCGTGAGTGTTAATTGAGCTAGTATGCAATACATCATTTGCCCTACATTTGCCCTATCGACCAGACGATGTATTGCATACCCCAACCGCCCAAAACACACTAATGATCACGATGTACTAGTACCGCATGCGGTACATTAGTAAACTTCAACTTGAGTTCAACTTCCCCGCTTGCGTTTTGAAATTAACTTTCCGACTTGGATTGCGATTAATAGGGCGCCAAAATACCCCCCCCTTATCCTATACCCTTCCTATATACACTGGCACTAGACACGCCACCGTGACACACGCAACGCGTAACTTGAATTAAACACCGTAAACCAAAACTAGTTAGTGTATTTTTAAGTAGCTCTCCGGCGGACTATCTCAGCCGCTGCACTCCCAAAGGCGCGTACCCCTTTGGTCTTGCGTTATTCAAGTTCGCATGGATTGGGGTTTAACTTTGGGCTAGAAAGGTTTTTTGAGGGTCTTCACGTCCCAGACTCAAAAAGGGCCGGGAAAAGCCTCCTCGCGTCCGGATTCGGCCCGGAAAGGCGGAAAAGCCCCGAACTCCCTCGGAGGGCTCCAATCATGATGATCATGATGCCCTCGGTCCTTCTCTCCCCTCCCTCAGGGCCTCAGCCCAGCCCATCGGTTTAAACTTGACCTACCATTGCGGCTAGGCCCGCGTCTCAGATCCGGCTCGAGGGCTAGGCTTGCGGGCATCACTGCGGAGCCAGCCAACACCGTGACTGCCGCAACAGGGGCTGGGGGGCTGTCGACATGTCCGCAGGCCGGTGCTGCGCGAAAAACCCGTCTAGCTAGAGAGTGCCTTTAGTGTCTGTGCTTCCCGACAGACACTAAAGCGGGCCTTGGGCGGACGCGTGTCCCCTCGGCCAGCTACGTTCCTTGGAGAGGGATCCGCGGCCAGCTCTACGTCTCCGAGAGCTCTGGTGCACGAATACTCAGCAACTGTGACGAGCCGCGGGGGAAGGGGGCGTTGGGCCTAGGCCTAGGCGCAAAACCTGATTGAATTGACTTGAATTGAAGACGGTGCCACGTGCCCCACCGCGACCCCTGGCGCCGGCGAGGGTCGCGGCGCCGCGACCCGCACCGCCGCCGCTGTCCCAACGCGGAAAACCCACACGAGGCCACCCTACCCCGGGCAGGAACCCCTACCCAACGTTGCGTCCAGTGCATGGGCATTTTTTCCGGGACTCGTTTTGACCCGGCCCAGCCCTGGTCGGGCTCGTCCGGAGGGCGGCGTCCGGGATGTCGGGTTTTCGTCGGGAGCGCCGTCCGGCCTCCGTCCGGCCGGCTGGGACCCGATCTGCCGTCTGGCGTGCCGTCGGGTTCGTCCCAGTGGCGTCCCTACTCGGGCCCGCCCGGCAGGAGATCTCTCCGTCCGGCGGACTCACGTCTGCGGCGGCCCGCCCGTCGGTCGGACGCCAGGGCTATAATTAATAATCCATCCGAGGCCTGATGCTCCCATAATATTATAGGAATAGCTATAGTCAATTCGGGTTGCGGGGGCGCGCGTACGATAAATCCTATAGCAATCGGGTTTGTCAGCATGTCCGCGGTTTCGCACATTTCCGCCTTTTGAGCGCCGTAGCGCGCCAACGCCGGCCCCATTCATGGATGGAGCGCGCGCGATCGATGGCCAGCACGCCTGGCTCGGGTGCGACGCCTGAACCGCTGCAAAAACGCCGCGCACGCAGCCCTCGCGTTTTTGCGATGCGCGCGATA
>JACLAA010005842.1_pt1 | contig 36150 bp, 26 predicted proteins | sample 8027891 | NCBI WGS metagenome assembly JACLAA01 (sample SAMN15724900, study PRJNA655200) | protist metagenome | isolation source: fluorescence activated cell sorting (FACS) single amplified genomes of... | place: Spain: Blaines Bay Microbial Observatory, Mediterranean Sea | collected 2016-01-19 | reverse complement strand
GCTCAAGACGACCCCCAGCTCTCCAGCTTAGAAGCCCAAGCCGCCGCGTCCGAGATCGCGTCCTTTGATGGAGAAGAAGACGGCTTGCCCCGGTCCGCTACCACGAGCACGGGCCGCCGCGCCGCACCATCACGAGCCAGCGAAGAGAAGAACAGGCCGCGCACGTCAGCAACACTCAGCTTCCGCAACGCCGCCGCCTCGCGGGCCCGCCGGTCCCAGTCGTACCGCCGCGACACGATCTCGTCCCAGTGCGGGGCCACCGCGCCGCCCAGAGCCTTCGGGAGCTCGTCTAAACGACGTGCCAACCCATCCACAATATCCGCGAGCTGGGCCGCATCTAACTTATCTAGTAATTGAGGCGCTTCCGTATCCAAAAATTCGTCGATGTATCTCACTAGATCGGACGGCCCCCTACAGACCTCGTCATCCTTGGCCGACTGCGCCAGGAAGACCATGCTAGAGACGCCTTCTCGGTAGCGCGAGGCGGCCTGGACGACGTAGCCCAATTGGCGTTTCGTCCGTAACGCTTCGTAGAAGGGGGCCTCGAGTACTGACGAAAGTACCAAGGTAGCCGCTCGGATGTCTGAACCTATACCAGTTTGGTAGGAATAAATAGCGGCGTAGTTGACCTCGTCCTTCTGACTGGGTTTTGCCGCATATTTGATAGGTACTACTGATGCGAGAGGCACTTGGAGCACCGAGGGCTCCGCCGGTATCGTAGAACCGCCGGATAAACCACTACGGACGCTTCTCTCGATGCGCCGCGCATAAGTCTCGTCGCAGTTGCCCTCGACCAACACATCCGCACCAGCGACAGAACCGAAGACGTTGGCGTTCTCAGTCAACCATTTCCGTAAGGACTCTACATTAGTCTTCTTCAGAGCATTTTCCGCCTCCACCAAAGGGAACTTTGGTCGTTCCGTCAACACCCCCAACTCCTCGATGCATCGCGACGAGGCCGGCGCCGCCCGGGCCGCTCTTATGTCTCTTCTCGTACTATCTAACGCGCGCTCCAGATTATCATCTTTCAAAGAATATGAAACAGCATCAAAACTTTTGACCGCACTCACGACGGCTTCGGCGAGTTCCGGTAACTTCGCATCGTAGCCGCCGAACGACAACTGCACACCTCGAGGCCCCGCGCCGAGCGTCCATTCGAGACCCGCCAACGACGCGTCGTATGAGTCGAAGTCGCGTTGGTAGTCCGCATCTCTCAATGCATCGGTAGCTAGTCGCGTCCAGATTCTCGCATGGATCGCATCGGCCGCACTTCTGGAACCAGTGGCCTCCGTCCTCAGTAATACGAGGACCGCCGCCCTAGGCACGCCGAAGATTCTATCCTCCTTGAACCACAACTTCCCAAAGCCGTCGTCCTCTATCAAGGAAGGAGGCCCGAAGTCCTTCAGAGATGGTTTGCTCTTCTTGGCGTGCCTCGGTTTCGGGTCTAGCGATGGCACATACGGGTTGACCGGCGGAAATCTGACAAGAGAAGGCGCCACATCCGTAGAAAGCTTCTCGGCGTAGTATGGTGTTTGGTAGATGGGTTCTATCTTTTTAGCACCGCTGGCGGCTACTTGTAACTCATCTTGAGGTGCCACTACGGTGACCAGCGGCGGCCTCGTGTTCATCTCCTGCAAAAGCTCAAGGACCGCCCGTCTTCTCTCGTCCGTGGACGCGTCGCGCGGCGCCCTATCTAGAGCTAATAAACCCTTCAAATTGTCCGAAGCGCCCCAGCCCACGACCTGGAGCTTGCCGGCGAGCGCCGTCGCGAGGTTTGCAATATCGGGCGTCTCGCCCCACCTGTGTGCAAATCATCACGCCGTCGACGCGAAGATGTCCTGTTCGATGGCGTGGAGGTGTCGACTCGGTCCGAACGGCCCCAAAACCGAAAAAGAAACCACCCACTTCATTGTGAGATGGAAACGAGTCGCGTCGATGGCGTGAAGGCACCGCAGCACCGCCGGACGCCGAGAACCTACTGGAACCCGAGCCGCGCCATCCGCGCCGTCTCCTCGAAACAATTGGAGGGCCACTCGACGTGAGATAGACCCTTAGCAGCGCCCCGTATCGTAGCCAACACATTGCGCCACTCTTTCAAACCTTTCTGTGTCAGCTGCACGCTCACGTCGAAGGTCCGAAATTGGTCCGTGTCTTCGCCTGCACCGGCACCCAGGCCCGTGGCGAGGCCTCTCCTCCTTAGGTCCGCTAGGACGGAGTCGGGGCCTTCATGCCCTAGGATGTGTGATAAGAAAAGATCGTCTCGGAAGTAGCGTTTTTGTATCCTATCAGCAAATGCATTGTCGGGCGAAGACCGGTCGTACGGCAGCACCCACTGCACACTTAACTCTCGTTGCGACTGCAGGGACGCTAGGACATAGGCATCTGTATCTGATGGTGTCGGGTCTTCAGTAAAGTACAGCGACGAGGGTACGACTCTATCTGCCTGTTTGACATCTTTCAACGCATTCTCCGTGAGTTTTTGTAATACGTCTAAAGACTGGGTAGAACAAACAACACAAGCCATGTTCGAACCGACGTAGTTCATACCATAAAACGCTCTCAGTTCATTAACGGGAGGGTCGCCGTTTCCTGAAGGAGGCCTCAAAGTTTTCCGCGTCCCCGTGCCGAACTTCGAGAAGGGATGCGACGGAGGAAACCGCGCCTTCGTCAGTTGGAAGAGGCGGAAGCCGTCGGACTTCAAATTTTTCGCGTGTTCCGAGTCGATGGCCTCGACCTCTCGCCGCGTCGCGTCCTCCGCGAATTTGGGGGACGAGAAGAAGGGCCCCCACCTTTGTAGAGCAGTATCTAACTTCAAGGGGTCCGGCAATTCAAAAAAATAACACGTATCTTCGGTGTCCGTAAACGCGTTCGAGGTCCCTCCGACCCTGCTCATGTACTGTTCGAACTCGTCCTCGCCCGGATATTTGTCGTTGCCTAGAAACAACATGTGTTCGCAGAAGTGGGCTAGACCCGGTCTATCGATGGGGTCAGACATGTGGCCGACGTGCACATCTAACGCCGCGGCGCACTTCTCCGCTCTCGGGTCCTGCACGAGCAAACAGCGGACGCCGCTCGCTAATTCTATGAGTCGATAGGATTTTGAGTCTGTTTGCGGCTTGGCAAAAGTCTCGCAGAGGACTCTCGTCGTCTTTGATGCTGCCGGTGCTTCGTAGGCTCTGAAAGTTATCAATGCCGCGGCGCCTTGGAAGAGGCGTCTCCTTTGTGGATCCAGCGGCGTCGTACTCATGCGCAGCGATGGCGTGCGGAGTGCTGAGGCTGTCAGCAGCACTGCAAGCAGTTTTGCTGCTCGCATGGCTGCTCGCATCGCCGCGTGCTGTCAGCGATAACGACGACTGGTCTTATCGATGCAAAATTTGTTATAAACGTCTTGTAAGGCTGTGCTGCACGCGTGGCTGCAACAAAAAGCGTGCCAGCTTGCTAGTGTGTTACAGACGCTAGCTGCCGCGCAGAGCATCGAGCTTGAAGCGGCTCAAACAGCAGTATAACAGCCCAAGCAACGTAGTGAATTCTATATCATACAGCTCTCTGCTCATAGAGGCGAAACCGTGCTCGGTGGAGGCATCGATAAGGATTTGTAGCAGTTGCAGCTTGAGAGTGCTCAGCCGCGTCGACGCGAGCGAACAAAAAAGCTCAGGCACGCCGTCGCCGCATAGATGCTAGGAAAGCCGGCAACCGAGGCGGATATCCTCAACCGCTGGTCCAATCCCGCCGCACGACTCAAAACAGCGGCGTTCGCCTCGCTCCTCTTCGCGGCCGCCTTCCTCGTCATCTACGCCCTCGCGCGCGCGCTCGAGGCGGTCTTCGAGCGCTTTCAGAGACGGAAGCAACGATGAGGCTTTTGCTCCTCCTGAAGGTGGCCGCCGCGCTCTCGTCGGGCGCGCTGCCGCCGTCAGCAGTATACAAGCCGACCCAGACGGCAGACCGAGCGCTGTCGTGGCTCGCGGCCCTCGGCGTCTTCGCCAAATTAGTAAAAAGACGCCCGGCGGCCGCGGTCGTCGCTGGGTTATTAACTCAACCACTGGCGGCCGGCATAACGCGAGACCTGCTACGAGCGCCTAGTCTCGCGGAACCGGCGGCGCTGCTGCCGGATGCTAACTCGAGAATCGTCTCCACAAAACCTTTAGAAGGCGTGCGAGTCATCACCTACGAAGGCAGAGGCGCCGTGACGATCCACGCGTCGCACGGCTTTGGGAGCACGTCCGAGAGCTTCCAGGATTTGTTGGAGGCGCTCTCTGTACAATCTAATGTAGCTTCAGTAATCGCGCACGACCACCCGGGCTTTGGGTTAACAAAGAGGCCGTTGCAGCGACATAAGTACATGCTCGGCGGCGACGTTGCTTTAGCATTGACGCGGAACGCGTCGTCGGTCGTCTACGTCGGTCACTCCATGGGCGCCGTGAGCGCGACGGACGCGGCGGTGCGCGCGGCCGAATCTGGAAAACGGACGGCGCTCGTGTTAATCGCGCCGGCGGTCGTCGCGGGGCGATCGGTCCCCCCACTAGTTCCCAGGAGACGATCAGTTATAGCGCGCGCCGTCGGCGCCGTCACGCGACTCGTCGTGACGCGCTGGCCCTTCCGTATCTTAGTGAGGCGCCTCGTCCTCGCAAAGGACTTCTGGCCGCGCGGCCTCGGGGCTACGTATGGAGAGCGCGCACGCCAGGACACTGATCAATTAAACGCGTACGCAAGGCGCTACGCGCGCGCGGCCGGCGTTGTGGGCTGGGAGCGCGGCCTGCTCGCGTTCTGCGCGGCGCGCCTCGAGCAGGTGTTGAATGCGCTGCTGACGGGTGATAGTATCGAAGCGCGTCTATCAAACGCGCTCGCGTCATCATCAACACCCCTGGACCGCGTCCTGGTCGTCAACGGTATTGATGATCCTCTCGTGCCGGTGGCGAACGCGCGGCGCCTCGTCGAGAATCTGCGGACGAGCGCCCCGGCGGCGTCGGTCGATTTGGTGGAAGTCGAGGGCGCGGGCCACTGCCCCCACGAGGAGGGCGACCTGTCTCAAGAGATAGGTGCATTCATAAAGACTATTTAACCTTCAGCCACGTTGTACTTCGCGAATAAATTCTGGGGCTTGGACATGTGCTTGAACTCGAGGTTGTTGCCCGAGGGGTCCTTGAAGAAGCACGTCCACTGCTCGCCCGGCGCGCCCTCGAAACGTAAAGTTGGTTCAATAATAAAAGGAATGCCCGCCGCCTTCACTCTATCGACGACGTCCTTCCACAGCTCGTACGTCGGCATCTGCAAGCCAAAATGCGGCACGGGCACCTCGTCGCCGTCGACGGGGTTCACGTAGTCCTGGGCGCGGTACTCCTCGCCGACCCAGTGCACCTGTGTGGAAATCAACCGGTGAGTCGGGTGTACAAGTCATTCCTCGGCGACAACGCGGCTGTGATGACCGAATCGAGTGGTTTAGACCCATGCCGCCACGCCATCGAGCGGGCGTCGCGTCGATGGCGTGGAGATCATGATTTCCACACTGTAGTGCACGACGACCTGGTGGCCGTGCATCGCGTAGTCCTGCCACTTCGTGGACGAGCGGCCCTCTTCTAAACCAAGCGTCTCTCCATAAAATCGTTTCGCGACGTCGATGTTGTGCACGGGGATGGCCACGTGGAACGGTACGCCGGGTGCGGGTTGGGCTCTCGTCTCGTAGGCCGTGGCGTTGCTGCTTCGCCTCAATCCGAGCTGCGGCAGCCTCGCGGCCTGGGTTGCGATGCTGGCCGTCAGCCGCTTCAAAAAGAGCACCATGGTGCTGCGAGCTGACCAGCTTTCGCAGTAAACAAGTTTGGCAATGTATGCGTCTGATCCTATGAGCACTGGTGCTCGGAGACTCTCTGTGTCGCGTATGGGAGCCTCGAAATAAATGACGTTCGAGCCGTCAGCTAGTTCATAGACATACTAGGAGCAACAAGCAAAACGCGCTGTGTCGTCTCTGAGGCAGTCCCTCGAGACAGAGAGGCCTAAGGGCTGCCGCACGTTCCCAAACGAAGAGCTCAGCACCTCCGGGGCAGCCTCCACACGCCGCCGACGCGCCCCCCAGCCACCTACCACCAAGAGCATGAGCGCCACCCTCAACAAGGACCTCGACGAAGCGCGCCTCGAGCTGGCCAAGGCCCAGGCCCAGAAGAAGCGCGAACTTCGTAAATTAGAAAGTGGCAACAAGGGCGTCCTCGCGGCATTAGGTGTCGGCGCTGTGCAGCAGCACGCCGGCGCGAATTTTGTGAGCGTGGAAGCGTCGGCCGAGTACGCCAAGGAGAAGGAGGCCCAGAGAGCGGCCAGGTATGCCGCGCATCGCGCCGAAAGAGAAGCCGCGAAGGAGAAGCTGCGAGCGGAAGAAGCCGCGCGAAAAAAAAAGGAAAAAAAAGGAGGCTGGTTTGCTGCAAAAAAGAAGAAGAAGAAGAAGCCGAAGGCGGGGCCTCGGCAATTGTTGATGGAGAAGACGTTGCGGGCGGCCTACACACCTACATATCTTCGCATCGAGAATACTGGTGAAAACTGGAAGGACGAGTCCGAGTTCCGCTTATTAATAGTGTCCAAGGCCTTCGAGGATCTCAAAGGGACACGTAGGAAGCCGGGCGGGAGGGAACCCGAGTCCATGGACTGGATGCTGCGGTGGCGGAAGGTCCTGGACACCATAGAAGCTGCGTTCATCGCTCATAAAAGGGATATCGACGTGTCTACCTTGTACCCCGTACCGCTCACGCCGGCGGAGTGGGACGGCGAAGCTACCGTGCCGGTTGAGCCTTCACAAATAGGTGAACTGGGCATCGGGGCCTGGGGCTCGTCCTCATCTGAAGATTCTGATTCCGATGCGGAGCCCAAAGTCAATCCAAGAGACCAGTGGAGCTGTTTGAACGATCCCGCGAATATCTGGTTGCTGTCGCGGCCGGAAGCCGAGGTGTTGGGTCCGCAGAACCACGGCGAAAGCCGGGAGGCCACACTACCCCAATGGGTCAAGGACTACGGTACGGAAAAGTGGACGAAGGAGTACGGTCCTCTGAACAAGAAGGCCTCCGCAAAAGACTACTGCACGCAGCCCGTCACGGACTTTACTACCGATAATATGCCGGGCGTAATAGATGCGAACCAGTGGGTCGAGGACGCGCGCTGGGACGTGGCCGGGCCGACGTCGGCGCGCTTCCAGCGGGACAAGATTTCTTCCGCGGCGGCGTCGGCGAACAACATAAGGTTTCACTAGTGTGTTATCAGTAGTCGCCGACGTGGAACCAGGGTGGAACGTAAAACACTTACCAAACGACGCGCCGCGATGCGTGAGATGGCAAAAGAGCTAGTAGACTGTGATGCCACTTGCCAGCATGACCACTCGCGCCGCGGCCACAAGCAGATCTGCGAGAAAATACGCCGATGAGACCCACCTCCTCTTGTCCGAAGGAAAATACCCTTCATGGCGCATCTGTTAGAACGCGGCGCCGATCGTCCGCCGCGGCCTGGGGGGCGCGCTCCCATAATTGCATTCTGCCGCGTCGCCGCGTCGTCGTCGTCGTCGTCTACGGGCGGCGGCGGCGGCGGCGCTTCTGCTGCTTCTTCTTTCAGCTCCGCGAGCTGTGCGTCGGTTTTGGAGAGGGCCGCCAAGAGCTCTCTCCTCTTCTGCTCTAACTCCTCCCTGGACGACATTTGCGCTCGTGTTTCGTATCGCTGATGTATTGCACTGCTGCTGCGAGACGTTTACTGGTGCGGAGGGCTGGCGGATTGCTAAGCTCGGTAAGCACTCGGCCGCGAGGATGAGGACCCCAGCAGTAGAGAGACACACTAGCCTCAGCCCTGCTATCGACGGCTGCCCGCTCGGCTGCCCAAGCCGGCCGCATCGTGCCGCCACGTGAGCGCCTCGTGGGCTGTCGAAGAACATTTCTTCGTTCGTTCCGGCCGCGCAAAGCAAGCAAAAAGCCGCCGCATGCGGCGGACAAATCTAACTAATACTTACGCTTACACAAAGGCTTCTGCCGGTAGGCTTATCTTGCCCCATCTAGAGCCAGGCGGAGTTCCAGACCGGGCACGGACCGCTTCCGGCGCTCGGGATACCAGTATACTGCTCGAGCTCCAACAACGCGCGCGATCGCGACTCGACTAGGCGTCGTGAACGGTATCTTCCTGGGGCGTGGAGGGAAATGATAGCGACTCGTAACGTCCAGCCCCCCGAAGCCGGGCCGAGGCGAGGACGACTAGTACCGACACTGGCAATTACCACGCGTTATTATTAAGCGAGTTTCTATACTACGGGGACCGACCCTGACTTTAGCGCTAGGACGTCGTTCGGACTCGTTCTGTAAGGATGCGGAACCATCGGGTTGCGACGGTGCGGGGTGGTATGCAATTCCACTCAAGCATGCTATTGCGAGCTTTATCACGCGCACCCCTGCGTCTTGCGGGTCCAGAGCTCCCGGACAACTCGACTCGGGCTCCGTCAGCAGCAATTCTGCTGAAAACTATCGATGCGCCACGGGGCAGCCCGGCACAGCACCTGCACCACCAGGGCAGCCCAACCAGGGCAAGGCGCAGAAGACGCGCTACCGGATCACGTACGACAACGAGGAACGACGCAGGTCTCGCTGTCTCGCGGCCAGCGCCAGGCGCATAGTACGACGCCCTGGGCCGACGCGCTGAAGAGCCCGCTGTCTGCGTACCACGAGCGCGGCGCTTCATTTGGCGACGCCGGCTTGCGCAGACACGATCACGATAACAGATTGTGATTTCACTAACAACACAACCGCCGAACGCTTTCGACGACTCGGAAAGATTCGGTCCCGCCGTCATCGGCTTTGTGGCAGTCGCATAGCAGCTCTGTAGCGGATCCTCGTGACGCGTGCCGGCTCGCACGTGCCGATTGCGGCCCGGACGCGTGCCGGCGAAGCTATTTCCGCGTCTCGACGACGTCAGCAACGAAACAAGGTGGAATGAATGGACCGACCCGGCTCAACGCTGTCCCCAATTGCTTCTGAGTGGCGTAATTCGAGATAGTACGCGACTGGAAGACGACGCCGAATGACAGTGGCTCGGAACACGGCCACTCCGTCCTCGGGCGACTGGCGCGGCGCTACCGATGACTGGCCTGGGGCATTAATAATACAAACAAAACAAGCTTATAAAATCTACACGCCCTCGAACGCGGCCTCCCAGGTCGTGTACTCCTCCTTCGCAGCGGCGCAGAACATTTCCGCCGCCATGAGGGCGGCCTTCAAGACGTCGCCGCCCTCGAGGCCCAGCTTCTCCAGCGACTCCCTAACGTCGTCGCCGAAGCGAAGCACGCCCCCGTTGCACACCTTGCACCCGCCGGCCACGAAGTCCGGCGTGAGGATGCCCCGGGCCTGCGCCGCGCCGCTCGCGTCGAGCTGGTGCTTGTGCTCGAGGAACACGCGGCCGCCCTTTAATATAAACAGACACAAACACATCCAGCAGTATTGACCTGTGATACAGAAAACAGTGGAACCTTCGAACAAATCCGGAGGCCACCAGAGCCCCCCTCGTCGGGCGTGTGGTATTTTCGCGAGCGCAAAGGCACCAGGAATTTCACGCCGGTTCCCGGCGCGCGTAGGACGAGTCCGTCGCGTGCGTGGCGCCCGGCGCCACCGGCTCGTAGGGCGGCTTGATCGTCGAGGCCTTGATGAGGGCGTTTTCCGAGACCTTGGGCATCTGCGTCGCCGGGTTGGCGCCATCGCCGACGCACGCATAGAGGACGGCCCGCCGCGCCATCTCCTGTTGCTTAGCAGTATCGGAGCGGTCCTGGCCGGGCAACAAGAAGCCCCACGTGCACGTCATCGGATCGCCCATGAGTTGCCCCAAGGCGGCGTCGCGGTTGCGTCTTACGCCGAACGTCTCTCTTTGAAACTGATCGCAGGCCCGTCGGAAGTCCTTGGTATTTCTCTTCGGCGGGTTGAGCTCCAGGAAGGACGGAGGCAGGCCCGATTTGGCGAGGACTTTAATCATATGTGAAATTTCTCCATTTAGGCCTTCGTCGCCGCCAAAATAATTGAAAGCGTGATCTATGGCGTCTTTGAGCAGGTTTAAAGCTTTGTCTTTGCCCTTGCCTTCCACTTCCGCCCACCAGCGCCGCTCGATCTCAGGCTCCCCCAAATTGCGGTCGGCCTTGGGCAGCGCCGCGATGAGCTCCAACGAGTGTTGCGTCGGGTTTTCCGGGTCGTAGGCGAACACATAAAATGCCTTCTGTTCTGCTTTTTTCAAATAAGAATATTTCGAGGCGCACTGCGCCTCGCTTTTGTTGCCGCTCAAAATCTTGTGTAAATCCTTTCCGAACTGCGTCCGGTCGCGGGTGCCCTGGTCGTAGAGCTCCTTGGCTTTCGTGTTTTCGTCGTCGCTCCACTGCGATCTCGCCTTGGGGGGCGGCGCCTTGGCGGCGGCGGCGCTGCGCTTCGCTGGATCGCGGCGCGGGGCCTTCGCTTGCGGCGGGTTTTGGCAGGGCCCCGCAAATCTCTTTTGTATACAGCCAGCCTTGCGCCCTCGGGCGCAATGTCTGCAATTACCACATGTCTGCTGTACGCAGCCATCGCAATTTTTGCAGCGCGCCTCCATGGCCTCGGCGGCTGGCGCAAGCCCGCGAATTGAATGAGGTCGAGTCCGGTGGTTGCTCCCAGACTGAACAAAATCCGCGCGCAAGCTGTAGCTAGCGGCCTGTAAGACACTAGCAAGCAGCCCCAGACTTGGATTTGTACGCTGGGCTGTCTGCACGCACCTCTGGCATCAATTGCTGATCGAAACATTGCCAGTGCGATCGTCGCGTGTCGCTGCCGAGAGATCATGAAGCTCCTTGCTGTGTACGCGCTGCTACACACCACTACCGCTTTTGCACCAGCAGCACCACCTGTTGGACGAGCGCCGACGGCGTTGCACGCCGAAAATCCCATTCGCAAATACGGCGGCAGCATCGTGCTGGGACTGCTCGGGATTCAATCGATTCGAGACCTCATACTGGAAGTCCCGAAGCTCGGCTCCGACCAGGCGGACTACTTCGGGACGGCAATAGACGTCGCGTTCACCGCATTCGTCGCGACGCAGCTGGCGACCCAGTCCGGCGTCGCACAGCCCGACGGCGGGGAGCCATCGGCTGACCTTGTGGGGCTGAACTTCAAAATCACCATGTCGGTCGGTCGTGAGAGCGGCACGTGGATGGATAAGGAGTTCGACGCAGCGTCTGATTTGAACCACGCGTCGATGGCGTGGAGGGGGAACGCCACCGACGCGACGCACTCATCGGTCCGTCTGCGCACAGGTGGGCGAGGAGCGGCGCGCGGCTGTTGCTGCCCCTGCAATGCAGCTTTACGGGCGACGAGTTGGATCTAGGCTTCCCGGGCGAGGAGGCGCTCGCGGGTCGCTACTGCCGGCGGCTCGACTGTGATGGTGGGTCCTTCGTGGGGCCGGGCGGCACGGTTACTGTTGCGTGCGACGGCGGCGGCTGGTGGGCCGCGCCGACGGGGCGCCCCGGCGAGCAGAGCCTGAGGTTCTTTCTGGATTTTCCCGAGGGGGCCGAGCGGAACGACGTGAGCATACCTCCGGGTCGGGTCTTCTTCTCGTCGGCACTTTTGAACGGTGACGCCGACGACGCCTACGACGTGCCCGCCTCGGAAATTTACGAGGCCCAGGGCGGCCTCAAATTGCTCAACTCGGGCGGCCTCACGATCAAGAAGAATACTTTACTGAATCTATGGGGCGCGCTCGGCGACGTGAACCTGATCCTGGGGAGGTACTCGCTGAGCGGCGGTAAAACCGCGGAGGCCGCGGAGCGAACCGCGTCGGAAGCGTCACCGGAGTAACATGAGTAGTAAAGTAGCGTTGAGCAGCTGCGTTTAGAGGTCAATCGCAGGCCTCGGAGTCGAGTTTGAACGCGCAGCGTCTGCTGCTAGTGTCTTTTCAGGCGCTAGCATCTCGCGCGCCGCGGCTTAAATTTGCTGCGCAACTCTTACAGAAATGTCGTACATGAAGCCGAGCGGCTACCGCTACTGGATCGACAACGATGACAGCAACTGGTACCGCTCCGAAGACCCACTCGTGATGGGGGCAGCTCTCATAAAGGATGGGGCCATAAAGGATGGGGCTCCATCCAGGCGACGAGTCGACCAGCCGGTGCGATTCCCAGACGCCGACGACGCACTGCTCGTGGCAATGCTCGAGTTTGTCGACGTGAGCGTCGTCCGCCTCGCCGCACAAATCAACCGGCGGTGGCGTCGGGCGGCGGCCACGCCCGCGCTCTGGCAAGGCTTTGTCCAGCAGTGCTGGCCCGACGTGTGGGCGGGGCTGGCCGCGCCGACGGCTCTCGACGCGCGCGCGCTGTATCGCCGGCTGGCATGTCCTCAGCCGCGGAGGGAGACAACCCCGGAGGGAGTGTTGTTGCAATTTGAGCTCGTCGTCGATAAGAAACTGGTGCTTTCGGCGACGGCGCCGCTCGATGAAGTTCAGCGGCAAAGCGCGGCGGCTCCCTACTACGAAAACACACTTCGGCTGCGGCCGGCGCCGTCCGCGGCCTGCGATGCTCTGGTCGCCCAGGTCGACGCGGAAGCCCCGATTCGCAATCGCGCTCTCCAACTCATGATGGGCAAGCGAGTTGGAGAGATAGGCTGGACGGAGGCGCTCGAGCAAGCCGGCGGCGTGCCTTCGAGGATGATACAAGGGACCACGCGGGCGTCGATATCTCTCATACGGCGCGCAGACGGCGCCGTCGTACGCACGGAACTGGAGTTCATGGACACATGCAGTCACGGCATCGAATTCACGGGCACTTTATATCCGATCCAGCCCGAACGCTCCTGGGTGCGGCGACGGGCGATGGCTCGCCAGGACAAGCACGAGGCGACTCTCCGCGCGGCAGGCGCCACGTCGGATGAAGTCCGGACTCGTCGCCGTGGGGGCGATGTGCGCGAGCTCGGCTTAGAGCTCTATCTTACGTTCGACGGCCGACCGGTTGACTTTCCTGCGCATTTCAGCGAGACAGACCCCGAAGCATGGCAACCTGGCGGCATTGCGCTGATATTTAGGGAAGACACATGGGACCAATTCCACAGGACCGATGCGGACGGATGCGAGCTCAAGGACGGTGACGAGGATCAAGGTTGCGTGGGAATATCTTCGGGCTACAGCAGTAGCATGAAGCTCGACACATGCGCCCTCGACGGCCTCGAGTGGGGCGTCTAATGAGTAAGATACAAATATTACACGCGCGCATTCGCCGACACCGCCTCGAACTCGAGGTACCCCGTCGGCACGAGGCCCCCCGCGCCGTCGTCGAGGCGCTTCACCTCGGACCAGCCGTCCTCGAGCGTCTTCGTCACGGCCACGCGCGCGCCCGCGGCCAAGGCCACCTGCCACGGCTCCGCCGCGTCCCAGGCGTGCGTCGCCACGGCCGTGCGCGTCGATGGCGCGGGCCCGACGAGGCGATCATACAAAGCGGCGAGGTCCAAACCGGGGGCCGCCGCGGCGAGGCGTTGCCTAGCCTCCTCTGACCTCAACATCGGCGCCGCCCTATCCAACATCCCGCGCGCCTCCCCCCTAAGGGAGGCGGCCCGCGTCTGATCAAATTCTGTGAAGGCCTCCTCGGCCTTGCGCGCCGCGGCCAGCGCGTCCGTGACGGCCGCGTCCACCGCATCGGCGCGGTCGACGCGCGCGGACCGCTGGGCCTCGTCCGCCAAAGAAGCGCGGCGCGCCGCCTCGAGCCTTTGAGCTTCCTCGGCCTGTCTTTGAGCTGCATCACTTCTAGCTTGCTGGTCCGCCCGGAGCGCCGCGCCGACCTCGAGCGACTGCTTGTGGAGCGCGTCCCGCGATTGCACGATGGATGCGACGGATCGTAAAGCGTTTTGCGCTAAATCGCGTCGGGTCCGTTGGTTGACCTGGGAAGTGCACCTTCTGAGTCGCAAATCGAGGGGCTTCGCTGACGCCGCCAGGATTTTGTTGAGGGTGGGCGCGTCGGCCGGCGGCACGTTCACTCCATTAATTTGCACGAGCTCGTCGCCTATTCTCAAACCGGCGGCGTGGGCCGCGCCGTTTTTTTCAATTGAAGCGATGAGCGGTCGATGGTCCGCTGATACCGCTTCGAGGCCTAGCGGTTCTGATAACACAGCCCGCAGTTGTATATCAGAAGCGTCCTCGCCTATCACTATCCCTACACCCCTTCTTCCAGCAGCGGCCATCAATGACAGAGTCCACTGGCGCGCTTCCAGATCAGACTCCGCCGCAACTAATAAAATTTGATCGCGCGCCGTCGCGTCTCTATCTGATAGAGCCGCGGCTGACCGTCGCTTGTCCGCACCGGATCTAGGCCCCGCGATGACGTCCTCGTCGCCGCGATACACCGCAATAGCGTGCTGCCGCCCCGCCGCTCGATCCTGCGCCTCCGGGACGACGTAAGAGCCCCAAATATTAAACTTCTTCTTCGCCTCCCACAGCCCTTCTCCCGGCGTATCGCCATACGCTAAAGAACGATGACCTAATGAAAAGTGGCGCCCCTGCCAGCGGACGGCCTTTTTGCCGATGAGGCCGCCTGAACTCAATTTGGCGAGGGGGCCCGCCTTTTGTATCAGACCTGCCGCGTTCCTTGCTTTCTGTGATTCAAAAGCACCATCAGCAACACCAGCCGCGGGCGTCGAGATTATGCGTAAAGGCGCGTGGCCGTAGGGATTCGTGCCAGCTACAATCGCAGGAGGGAGGTCGGACCAGGGCGCCTCCGGCTTCTTTGAGGGTTGCGGCGTTGGTGCTGGCTTCGGTGCGGGCCGCGGCGGCCGCGGCGGCGGTCGCGGCGGCGGCGCGGGCGCGGGCGCCGGCGCTTTCATTGAACCGAACAGCGCGAAGTCGGCGTCGGACGCTTGTGGTACAGGCGACCGCTGGGCCAGGCACCAGGCCGCGCAGCGCTCTACATTATCACCGTGGATGTCGAAGGCGCGCCCCGCTAAGTCAGTGGAGAAACCCATGCCAACTAATTCTGCGATCACCGCGTCGCGCCGCGCCTTGCACCACGCGGCGCATCTCTGTACATCGTCACCGCACGCGTCGAACGCGCGCGCCGCCAACGCTGCATCAAAACCCATCCCAACCAACTCCGCGATGACCGCGTCCCTCCGATCCTTCTTCATTTGATCTAAACCCTCGAGGTACTCGCGGATGGCCTGGCGTAAGGATTTCCCTTGCGCGAAGGCGTCCTCGACGAGGCGCGCGGCCAGCGCGCGGTCCGTCACGCCCGTAAATGACATGAACTCGTCGATATCGTCGTCGCGCGTCCTTCTCGGTGGTGAGGGAGACGGCGTGGGCGGGTCTTCCGGCGGCGGCGGTATCGGCTTGTTGAAATGCCGCGGCACGGCCTGTCTACTCTGATACATCGTGTGCCAGCCGCTGCGGTGGTGGTCGTGGAGGTCTTCCTTCTTCTCCATGGTTGTCGTGGACTTCTAGCTTGTGCTTATGCGCGCTCCGACTGACTGCCGCTTGCGAAACTGCTGCTTCGAGCAGCCCTCCTGGAGTTGTTTTATTGAGCGGTGTCGGGCGCTCGTGGCCGCTGCGGCTGCGGGATCACGTTCCTGGGCAGTGATGTGTGCCTTCTTGCACTGTTCAGCAGCGCGTCGACGCCGCGAAGAAGCAATTTTGCCGATTTTGCAGGAGTCCAAGTGTGTCTCTCGACGCTAGCTAATCCTGCCGCGTCGCGTCGCGGGAGATCACGCGAGCTCGCGCGCAGAATTCACAGGCCGACAGCAGGACGCTCTTATTGCTCTAAAAGCATCAACGACGCAGCGGCAACCATGGTCTTCCTCCTCTCCGCCATGGCGGCACTGCCCAAAGGGCTTTACATGCTGCTCGCGGCGCCAACCTGCCTCTGGCTCGCCGCCTACGTCCTCCCCCTTTTATACATTCGGTTGAGGGGCACGCAGGACCTCAAGAAGAAGTATGGTGCAGAGTGGGCCTTGGTGACCGGCGGCTCGACGGGAATTGGGAGAGCCATCGCTGAAGCTTTGGCGCAGCAGGGTCTGAACGTCGTCGTGCAAGGTTTAGAACCTGAATTAACACCGGCCATCAAAGAACTCCAAACGAGGTACGCCTCGCAACAATTCGTGGGCGTCGCGTGCAGTTTTTCGCCGGGCGGCGACTACCTGGACAAGATCAAGGACGCTACGAAAGGAAAAGACATTCAACTCGTCTTCAACAACGCGGGCTTCATCGTGACCGGTTTTTTTGATTCTCAACCTCTACAGAAACACCTAGTCAATATGGAGTGCAACGCAACTGCTGCTGTTGCTATTACCCATCATTTTGCGTCACTGATGGTAAAAAACAAGAAAAAAGGATGCATCGTCTTAACGTCGTCGGCCTCGGCCTACATCCCGAACCCCTTCGCGATTATTTATGGCGCGACCAAAGCGTTTATGTCGCAGTTCGCCGCGTCGATCGCGGTCGAGCTCCAGTGCAAGGGTATTGACGTCTGCGTCGTCCATCCGTCACCGGTAGCGTCGCACTTCTATAATAAAGTAGAGCACAAGATCGACTCGATGGAGTCCTTTAAAAAAGTGGCCGTGGCGCCCTCGGAATTACCGGGCGAGATCTTCGCTTCTGTCGGAAGATGTGTGCTGCGGGATGTTGGTGGGACCGCGATTGGGATGAGATTAGGAGTGTCGTTGTTGCCCTACAACGCTCTCGCGCATCTGATCGCATTGGTCGCTCCATACTTACCGGACTACCAGCAGAACGACAAGGGGCGCGGGATGGCGTCGAGCTGAGGGCCCGCGGCGACGGCGTGTTTATCGGGTAAATTTCCCAATTGCTAGATGTCACACTTCAGGTACTTATCCGAGGGGCTAGACGCAGGCCTTGAAGAGGTGGAGGCAGCCGTGCGAGTTTCGCAGAAAGGAAGTGTCGTCAGTAAGCTGCTGACCCACGCACCACAACCGCTCGCCACTAATACACAAGCCATAGAGCTTCAATCCGTTGGGCGACGGAATAATCTGCAAGCACTCCACCGGCCCCTGGATACCACTGGCCAACCGCAAAACTTGAATCCGCCGGCCGCCTGATTCGCTGACATAAAGACGTCCGTCGCGGAACGCGACGCCGGCGGGCTCATTGAACTCGCACGGCAGATCGCTCCTTCGCGGGTCTTCGTATGCAAGGTTGTCGTGCCAGGTGTTTTCTTCGTATGGGCTGTTGGCCGTGCTGCCCATTGTTCTTACGAGCTCCCGCTGGCGAAAGTTGTAAATCTTGATCGCGTGATTATAGGTATCCGCAACGAAGCACAGGTCCTGGTGCGTCGCAAGCGCCTTCGGGCCGATTAGAGCATCGGCCTCTCCGGCGCCGGGCCCCCGACCGATGTGATAGAGAAACGCTCCGGTCTGACTGTACACGCAGACGCGCGCATACCTGAAACCACCACACAGCACAAGCAGCCTATCGCCAGAAACCGCAAGATCATAAGGCCGCAGGTAGCCGCCCAGTCCTTGCGACGACCCCAACGCTCTAATGTCGACGTGCGACAAGGTTCTTCTGTATGGGTCCCCAAAATCTCCTCCATCGTCGAGATGCGGCCACCTAAATCGAGGTGGTTCGGCTCCTACCTCGTCCTGCCACCTTACGTGACAGACAGCACCTCTATCCCGTGCCATCACCCACGCCGTACCGTCTCCAAGCAGCGCCATGGCCCCCGGCGTTTCAAAACTTTTGCAGTAGACGGCTTGCGAGTCGCCATCTGGCGAAAATGCTTCGATTCGAAAGTGACCGTAGTTCGGGACGACCGCGCCGCCACCAGGTAGCGCCGTAACGTGGACCACGTCTTGAAAGGTACCGATTTGCGTGCGCAGCAGCCGGCACCGGCCCGCGCACCTTCGCCGCCACGCGGCGCGCCACGCCTTGCTGACCGACGCGACGCTGCGTAGGCATCCATCACGCACATCGATCTGCGACAGCACGCACGCCAGCACGTCCTCTGACTGGAGCGCGCGCCGCACAGATGCTGGCAGCGCTGCCGCAGCGGCCGACCTTTGAGCACGTGTGGCAACCATGCGTAAATGTTACAAAATGAGCTCTGGGCGCCTTTGTTTTGGACCTGTGCGAAACCCGCGCGACTCGAAGGGACGCGCCGCGCACCGTAACACACAGTTGCGACGACTAATAGACGTGGAGGACGCACAACAACGGCACCCAGGCTAGTACGATTTGCAAAACAAAGCCTTGGCAGCCGCTCGGCGCTGCTCAAAAAGCGCCTGGTAGGCAGCCGCGCGGGCGCCGCAGGCTGCGCAGAAATCGAAAACCAAATAGGACCCGGCCGGCTGCGCGCCGCCGGGCAGCCATTGGACGCGTACAGCCGCGTAGCAGCAGCCCTGGTCTAGCCCACCGGTAGTCATGTTCAGCGCCCAAGAGCTCAAAGCGGCGAAAGACAAAGCAAGAGAAGAGGCCCGCCTCAACAAAGCCCGCGGGCAACAACAGGAGAAGCACTGGTCCTGGCTCTTTTCTACGTTATGGACGGGACTCCGACGCAGTCCTAGATTACATTTGGCCGTCCCGGAGACGGTGCTCTTCGAGGACGGCACGCCCACCAAATGGCTCGGAACTGATGATGACGGCTATTTGATAAGAAGAGACCTGGAGCCACCCGCGTTGAAAGCGGTGCGCGGCCAACATCAAAGCATCCCGAACAATGTGAGGGACGAGTTCTTCGCTTCTGAGAGAATCAAGATGTTCGCTCAGAAATTTACCGAGGCCTGGAGGAGAGGAGGGGGAACCACCGACTTAGCCATAGAGGACGAAAGCGCCCCTGCGGTGTGTGTCGCCGAGTACTATGATGGTGTTAGGGAGGACTTAAACGTGAAGCAGCTCTTGTACCTTGGTTCTCATGCGCGGTGGCGTATTCAAGTCGCCTCCTTGCAGTCGAAAGTAACGGCGCGACGAACCGCTTCTGGGTCTTTTAGACGCAATGCCAAACAATCACTAGCCCCTAGAGCGGAAGCCGCAGCAAGAGCTGCTGCAGCCTTAGCTGCGGGCCAACCGGAACACGCGTCAAGGGACGACTTAGCACACCTCGCAAGAGCTCTAGCGAAGTTCGCCGAATCGACGTACGCCCCGGCCAAGTCTCGATTGAACGAACTTGAGGATGACGATACCATAGAAGCCACGGTAGAAGATTTGGGGTTGGAGGTCGACGCGTTGGATGTCGAAGCTTCCGTGGATGCGCAAGGCACACTCTGGCTCGTGCGGTGCCCCATCTGCCACATTCGATTTGTGAACCGAGCGCCCGCGCGTGTCGATGCGGAAGTGTTCGAAGCTCATGAAGCTACGAGAGAAGAGGCGAAGGCCGCGGGCAAGGAATTGATGCGTCTGCTCGCATTGGCGGCGAAGCGCGGCGTCGATAGTAGAGCTTCGTTCAAGCACTTCGACAACCAAGGTCTTGGTCGAGTCGACGTCGCGGGTCTCATCACGGGCCTGGAGCTGCTCGGCACGAAGATCTCGGACGAAGCTGCCGCATTACTCCAAGAGGACTTATCTGGGAGTGCTATACGAGGCTTCTCCGTGCAAGACCTCCATCGTTTTTCTACAGAAGGTCCTCTACCGAGGAAAGAGCCTTCTCGAGCAGAGCGGGAAGACATGCAGGCGACGCAGCAACAAGAGGTTTCAGAAGGTTTACGATCTGTCCAAACAGCAGAAGACATAGCTCTACAGCGGGAGCGGACCAAACGACTCTTGCACCCGCCCGTGCAACAACCGATGACCACGGGTTACATCGCGCGGTCCCAAGCGAAGCAGGAGTTGTCGGATTCCGAATCGGAACTCACGCAACGACGGAAGAAAGCACCTTTGGCATTGTCGAAGAAGGAGATTCGCGAGAGGTGGGGCGGGGATTTCCTCGAGGCCCTGCCCGGTGCGAGGAACCAGTCGCGGAAAGCTCTGGCGGAATTAAGAAACGCGGCGAAACGACGACGGAAACGATTGCAAGTCGAGCGCGAGGAGGAGGAGGTGCGGTTGGCCGAGGAGCAAAAACGCCTTGAAAAAAGAGGCCCTAGTGTGGAGGGGCCGGCCCCCGCTCCGGATGATGAGAGCGTCGATGAAAGCGAGGAGGAGGAAGACTCGTCAGAAGACGAGCAAACCAAAAAATCAGCCTTAGCGGAAAGCGTCTTTCCGCTACCGGACATGCTAAGTAACGACGACGAATTTTATCATGTCCAAGCTGGCGTCGTGTGTACCTATAGGTATTTAGTAGGTGCGAAGCATCCATCTCCGTCAAATTTGGGGACGGCTACTTATTTAGAGCAAGCTAAAGCTCTGATTGATAGTGAAGCCATCATGGATAGGGCCAATAGGCCCAAGAACCTACCGTCCGTGACAAATAAACCGATGCGCTTTCTGTTAGTGGTCGCTCCGGACATCTTCATGACTTTGGACGCTCTACAACGGGACTTGCGGCCTCTACTGTCAAGACCCGACGCGGTCGGCGACGCTCTGTTAGTAGGTACTCCCGGGTTGCCCCACACGGTCTGGCCTGCGGGGAGGTTCGGTGCTAGAAAGTTGGGGAATGTGAACAACTCGTTACAAGCGACATGCATCGAGCAACTGTTAGTTCATTTGAAGAATAGAGATAGGTTACCGCGCGACAAGGATCTGCGCATTATTTTCCTGGGCTTTGGGAACGGCGCGTGTTGCTTGGCGAAGTTCGCTTCTCGTCATTTAACGGAACGGGCCCAGGCTCTCGCAGACGTAAAGTCAAGTACTATAGCGATGATTCTGGTCAATGCTTATTTCAGTGCGAATGGCTTAAAAAAGAAAGCAAAAACACTACACAGAGTACTGGCGTCGGCGGTGAAAGCGGAGCGAGTCCAGGCCATCGAGCACATGCACCTGTCGCCCGAATACATCACTGAAAACGGAAGAGACAAGGTCTGCAAGGAATTCTGGCAGGCGCGTAAATTCGTCATTGTCGGAGAAGCGCCCGAAGAGCTCATTAAATCAGCTCGACGCCCGGCGAAGGAGACGGGCCCCCAGGGCGCCATGGCCCAATTAAGGGGCATTTTAGATCATGACGACGTCCGACCCGTGCTCAATCGGATTGTCGTGCCTCTGGTGCTGCTGCAGTCTTCCAAGTCAACATTTGTCGACGCGGACTTAGCTGTCAATGCGTTGGAGAAGGCTCGCGTCGATCGGGCTCCTTCAGCCGCTTCTGCCGTTCGGACGGGCGGCACGATCTTCAGTGTCGATTACGTGGACTGCGGCCACGAGATGAATCAAGAAAATAGGAAAATCATCGCGTCCACCGTGTTTGACGTCCTCAAGGCGTCCACGGAAGAAGAGGAAGTAGCTACAGTTATCTCTCTTGACGATCCCCCGAAATCTTTCTTATCTTATGCCTCGGCGCCGGCACCTGCTGCTGACGCAGAAGTGGCCGCCGCTTTACGTAGAGCTCGAGAACGGGAAGAGCTCGAGAAGTCCATGGCCGCGGCTTTGGATGCCGAAGATTCTAGAGTGTCCACAGCCCAACCCGTGGAAGAAGAATCGTCCTCCTCGTCGTCGGAAGAGGAGTATGTCGACTCCGACGCTCTATCTGACGAGGAAACGGTCGTCACCGTCGATAGTCAGGGCGTCGAGAAGAAAAAACGGCGGCGGCGCGCGACGAAAGGTTCGAGCGAGAAACGTAGGAAGAGAGCCGAGAAGCGGAGATTAGCTGCTTTAAGAAAAGCCGAAGCGGCCGAGAACATCAAGACCGCGGAACGCGAAGAACGTTTCAGCATGCGATACGAGGACTTTAGGAGCAGAGAAGTGCGGAAAGACGAGCATCGGTTACGAGTTTATCTGGACGGTGCGGACCGCGCCCTCGACAAAGCCGACTACATTCTGGAGCAGCGCGACGAAGAGGAAGCTGTTAAGCTGAGGCATGAACAGGGTGTTGTTCGTACTTCACTGAAGATGGAACGTCGTGAGAAGGAGAGGCAGGAGGAAGAACAGATGTTAATTGAGTGTGTCAAGTTGGATGGCGAGGCGTCTGGAGGTTATCTGAGTGGTGGGTTGGATCGGTTTGTAAGAGGTTCGACGGCGAAAAAAGACTCGCGGTGTCCTCCCATGAGGGAGATCCGAGAGTCGGCGATGAGGATGACCCAGGACTTATTCGAAGCAAGATCTAGGTTAGTTCTAGCATTGCAACAGTGCCTCCAGCTCGAAGACGTCGTGAAACAATTTTCCAAGTCTGCCGAGCGGGCGGATCACGAAGCGCGAAAACTCCAAAGGACTCTGAGATTACTAGAGTCGAATCGAGGCTTGAAGGGCGCATTGGCCCCGAAGCAAGCGGAAATCGACGAGATGCGCCACGCTCATGAACTTAAAGTTGCTGAATACCAATCCACGAGTGATGTCTTGGCTTCTCGAGAAAGAAAACTAAGATTAGCCAACAGGATCGCCCAGGCGCTCAAAGTCGTCGTCGAGAAGAAGGAGCAAGCTGCTCAAATATTAGTGGCTGCCTTAGACCGACTGGGCAGGATGCTTCGCACGAGACGGGGCCAGAAACGTTTGGAGAAGACGGAAAAGGAGAGAAATGCCGTGGAACAGCGGAAGACCATCAAGAAAGCGAAAGATAGGTTGGCCAAAGTCGACATCGAGATTGGTCGTGTGAAAGATCACACGGCAGAATTTGTTAATTCAGATTTGTGGAATCCCGGTGTTCTGCAGCGGATGTCTACGTCCGACTTGAAGCATTCGCTGAACAAGGAACAGCTGGCCCTGGAGCGGCGCGTGCGGGATCTAGATCGGTTGTTAAAGCAGTCGGAGCGAGATCTGCGAGCTTCCAACAGAGACTTACGAGCTCTCGATGGCGAAGCGGCAACGGTCGAAGACGTCATGAATGCCGTCGTAGACGCCCACAAGGAAGCGACGGGTCGCAGTGTCATGCAGGAACTGAAGGACATGATCAAGGAGCAGGAGCGCGCCGCGAAGCTCGACGAGGAACGCCTCGCCGAAGAAAATTTGAAGAACAAAGCCATGAAAGGGACACAGGGCGACTGCGTCGCCATGCGTGTCAGACACATGAAACCGGCCGAACGTTCACGGGATGAGAAGAAGTGGGTCGCGCTTGATGTCCTCGTCAACCCGGTCGCGTACGGCCACGTGAGCGAGCAAGAAGCGGAGGAGATGAAGTACGATAGTGACTATGCGCCGACGTTACCGCCGGAAGACATCGAACGCATTTTGGCGCTGCCTCGCGTGTTGCAGTTGGCGTTGCCATTTTTGTTCTCGGAAGTCGAGATCGAGGCCCACCGACTGCTATGTATGTACACGCATGAAGAGGGCGAGGCGCATTTCCGGTCCTTGGACAAGACCGGCAGGGTCCTTGAAGGTGGTTTGCATGCGCGTCGCGTTACTTCTGTGGATAATGAGGACCCTCTACGAAGAGAAAGTACGAGTACACCTTCTAACAGATCTTATGGTGCTCAGGCTAAATCCGCAGCATTGCTCGACATCGTTTTACGGGAGAGACGGTTAAGTAGGCTACGGTCGATGCAAGCTATTGAGCTGACAGAGGACGAAGCTCGCTATTTAGTACTAGATCGGTTGTTACACCCCGAACTAAATTTCGCGCCGCAAGCATCTTCAGAACATGCTGATGACGATGCGAGAGCTCTTGAATTGTTGGAAGATGCCCACACGTCGGCAGGAATGGATTCAACAGTAGGTCTGAACCAGGGCGACGAATACGTCCAACAAAGAAAGTTGTACGAGCAGGGCGCCACGGACGTCGAATTGCATTTCGCGACGAAGTGGTTCCCCTACCGGCTGAACGGTTCGGCGCATACGCGTGAATCTTTGTTGGCGTTAGTTGATGCTATTCCACCTCTGGAGTACGAGCCGGACGAGGAAGTGAGGCTTTTGCTGGAGGAGTTCTACGTCGATAGTAGGGTAGATACGCATGGGCGGAGGAAGAAGGGCGCGCAGAAGCAATTAGATAAACAATTTAATAGAATAGCGCAGGATAGATTCAACAGGAAACAGCGTGATTTGCAGGATTTTCCGGAAGAAAGTTCTCTGGAAAGTCGACGATCAAGGGGGTCCTTTGACGACGACGGTACGTTAGAGGATGACATGATCGGTGACGACCCGCTGCGGAGCGTGGCTTTAGCTAGAGCGGAGCGTTTTGGAAGTGATGACGACGAGAGCACTGTTACCATTCAAAAGCCCCCTGTCACGGTCGTAGCTTCCGTAGAAAAGTTGAATGAATTGCGGCCGAAGCCTAAGGATCCCCAGGCCGTGCTGTTTGAATATGAAGGGAAACGCGCTTCGCTACTCGATGAGAATGAAAGTCTGGAAACGAGGGAGTCGAGGACGCATCGGTTCGTCGTACCCGAGGAAACTGATAGGAAGTTCCTGTTGCTGACCATTACGGTGGTGTATCGAGGAGTCTTTACGGCGCGAGGCTATCGATTAGGTCGGATTGCCGCGACGCTGTTCCGGGTCCCGACGAAGCGAGACGGATTATCACCACCGATACCTATTGGGTATGCTCCTTATGAAAGTCAGCAGTTAAACACTGGTACGACCTTCGGAAAAACAGTACTGGTACATGACCCGTCGGAGAAGCCTCTGAAATCAGGTGTGTATAACGTCGTACTGGGTGCGGCATCAGCAACAAAGTATTCTATAACAGTAGAAGCCCACGCCGTACGAACCGCAAATGCGGAACTCGAAGCGCAGCACAAGCGGGGCGTCGAAATCCAGGACAGGTTAAAAGTCTGTCGCGTGGCCACTGATGACCTATGGACGTCGATGCGGTTAGGCGAGAGGAAAGTCTTGGTGGTGCAGGGCCTCATGGATGAAGCGGAAGTCGAAAGTAGTAGGTGCGAGGGCGAGACGGAGCGCTGCAACCAGGAATTACAAATAGATGACGAGCGCATGGAGATGACGGACGAGCAGTCGAAGGCAGTGCCGAAGTTCAACTTGTGCTTCAATTCGGGGTCGCTCGGGGTTTGCGTGAGGTGTTTCTGTCTATATGCGGTCGCGTGGATCTCTCGGAGGTCGTGTCCGAGTTTGGGCCGAAAACATGGCCGCGGCGCCGAGATAGCTCTCACTCGGCGAGAAGCGAGGAACGTCTTCATGAAGATGGCGTGGAGGGCTCGACGACGCTCTCAGACGCCAACCTGACTCACCGGTCGATGTCCACGCAGGCGGAAGGCTCTATATACCCAAGTGCGCACGCTCGAAGTGGAGTTCGCGCACTGGTGTCGACTCTTTGCGTCTAGATCTCAAGAAAGGGTTGATCTGTTGAAGGGCCTACGAGTCTTGAGGGAAGAACGCAGGAAACGCTTGGAAGAGATCGAAACGCTCTCGAAAGAATTAACATGGCTCCAGAAGCACGTGCCGTCCGCAGCAGGCCTGGTGCAAGGCATCGACGCGGCGACGAAGTCCGCCCTGCTCCTCAATACGACGTTCGAGAACATCAAGAGCGACGCGGCCACGAAAGCGAAGTGGAAAAAATTGGCGTCGGTCAAGGGTCTCGTGACGAGCATGATGACGCCCGCCGAAGAGGTGCGGCGGAGACATCGCCAGGAGGGCTGGAACGCGCTGACTTTGCCGGAACAGCAGTGGGTTGTGTTGGATCGCATCCGAGAGCCTTTGAAGTACGGCTGGTTGGCCGACCAGGAAGCGGCCGAAGATTTGGATCGGGAACGGAAGCACCTGAAACCGCTGAAGAGGAAACTCCCTAGATCTTGCAGAGGCATGGCCGGGTACGCGAAGGGAGAGTTGGATCGAGTGGCTCAGTGCACTTTTGACAAGTTGACGCGGCAGGAACGGGGCGTCTGGAAATTGATGAAAAGGTTCCACAACGATCCTCAGTTGTTAGTGGATCGACGAAAGGTCGGCCCGGAAGGGTTCGATCCGGAGGTCGCGGGCAACACGCGCTTCAAGCACCCGCGGTCCTGGACGAAAGAGGAACGAGAGTGGGCTTCCCTCGACAAAATACTGAATCCGGAGCTCTGGGTCGGTCTGAAATTGAGAAGTATGAAGGACCAGTCACAAGAAACGGCAGACCAGTTGCAGTCTTATTTAAAACCTGCCGACTGCATTGTCGAAACAGTAGACCCGGAGGACGTGCCGCCACCGTCAGTAGCCAAGAAGAAGTCGATGTTCGGGCGCATGGGCAATCTGTTCGGGCAGGTTGTAAGTTCTGCGTTAACTACGACGGTGGACGATGCGGCTCGCTTGGCTACGGAGGAAGGCCGCGACTGGACCTGTCCATTGTCCCGACCGCAGATCATGGAGGTCTGGGCGGCCGCGCGGCCCCAAGCCGCGTGGGACGCGGATCGGTGCAAGGCTCACGTCTTACTGAAGAAATATAACGGCGACTTTGCGGAGTTCTTTGCTATTCAGAAACAGCAGCTCCAGCAGCGTTCTCGCGAGGCGGCCGTGGGGCAGCAGAATCGATTAGCTCGTGATTTCGAGAAAGTAAGTGTCGAGACCGACCTCGATGCTAGGTGTAGGCAGCTCCAGTCGGAGATGGACAAGGCCGTCAACAACTCGAACCCCGAGATGAACTCGTCCGTGTTACATGGTGGGGTTCCCCAAAGATATCCTACTACTGTCTTGAGGTTGGAGTTGGAGAGGGAGCTCGATGCATTGCTCAGAGAGCAGGTCTATGAACGGGAACGGGCCACTCGCTTCTTGCTCGAACAGGAGGACCCCGACGCGGCGTTTGAAACCGATTCGTCCGACGAAGAAGAAAAAGAAAAAAGAACTGGAATAAGAAAACCTGATCATGTGTCGAAGAACGTCTTCCAACAAAGAAAGGCTGCACTAGCGGAAGCTGGGAAAGATGAAGCGACGAAGATGTTGGAAGCGGAATTACAGGCTCTAGGGCCGAAGGCTTGCCTCGGGTGCCGCAAGCCGACGTGCGAGTGGACCTCTTCCGTGGACTGGGACCATGTGAAGCAGAGAAGGCAGCAGATCAGTGACGAGTTGGTCTACGTGCGCATGCACCCCGACGTCAAAGTGCTCGAGAGTTACGTGCCTCTGTCGGCGGCTCGAGGCGGCAACCCCAACTTCCGGCGGGACGATTTGCTCTATGAACTGACGTGGGAAGACAAGCAGCTCGCCATGCGTTCTCGCCTAGATGCCTTGGATCGGGAACTCCACGACGCCCACGCGACGAATAAAGAATATATGGAGGTTTGTGGCGGCGTCCGGTGACCTTTTGCGGAGCACTACGTCGAGCCATCGATCAGACGTCGCGTCGATGGCGTGGAGACGGACGCGAATCGCATTGACGGCGCGAAGGCACGCCATCGACGCGAGGGAACGCCATCGACGCGGGGCTTGAACCTACAATATTGTAACTCTGTCCGCGACGCAGGTCAAGGCACTGCACGGCTACGCGACGATGATGTGGACGAATAATGCGCGCCGCGCGTTGGAGCGGGAGCACAACCGGTACGTGGCCATGGTCGTGGCTTCCGATATAGTAGATGATGCTTTAGAATGGATGCTGGAGGGCTGGCACTTTGGGGAGCGGGAGTCTCGGTATTCCGTCGCGGGCTACGTACCGTCTTTGAAGTCCGACGGGTTCGTGCGGGCCGGGAGTGACCAGGTCCTAGCACAGGCGGATGCGGAAGATAGAGCTTCAAAGCGCAAAGAGAACGAACATAGGGACGAAGCGGTCGTCGGAAGTCCAAGAACGAAGGCCGAGAAGATCGAGAGAAACGCCCAGTTCCGTTTAGGAACAGAAAAAGTAGCAAAAGATGGGAACGACCACGAGAAGCACCTGGACTTCACGGAGACGACCCTCAAATTTGGATTGTTCTGCGTCACGCTCATGTTCTTTCGGGCCATGTCGTTGGTGAGACGAGAACGCGACACTTTTGCAGGAACACATGACGCCATCACGTCGGAAGGGAACCCCCAGAAGCCCACCGAAGAACGACGAAAGATGCGTCGAGAAAAGGCTCTTCTCGAAGAGCGTCAAAAGAAGATGCAGCATGTGCTGAACCGAGCTAAAGTTGGGGAGGAGAGAACTAGGAAACGCTTGGCCAAGGAGCGGGCGGAAGCCGCGTCGAAACTCCATGAGAAGGTGAGGCGAGAAAAGCGCGAATTGCAAGCTTGTGCGAAATTGCAAGCGTTCTATCGAGGCCACCTGGGCCGGAAGGCGGCTCGACGGTGGGCCGTGAAGCGCGCGGAGTTAGAAGCGATGAACGCCCTGATGACGGCCTCGGCAATTACTATAGAGAGAGTGTTCCGAGGCTACATGGGTAGAATTGCGGCGAGCGTCGCGCGCATGGAGATGGCCGAGTTCATCAGCATGATCCGGTTGGAAGAAGCGCAAGCCGACGAGGACGAGTACTGGCGGACGCACGGCTGGGCGCGTTTGAAGCGGAACGTCATGATGTTCGTCCGAGCTACCTTTGAAAGGAAGGCGGACGTCGCGGAGGAGGACATGAAGATGATCCAGAGTCTTACTGCCGCCATGGACGAGGACTAGTTTCCTGCTGCTTCTGCTTCTGCGCTCCTTGCGTGATTTGCTCCCGTGATTTGCGGTGGGATATGTTACGATGCGCGGCGCTGACTAACCACATTGTTGTTTATTTGTTCCCCGGGCGCCTGCACCAGGGTTTCTCGAGGTTGTCGTGTATTCAGTTGTTTTCTTAGTAGTCCTAGTCGGCCTTGTTCGTCGCCGTCGCGCGCGTCGCGCCAAGTTCGAGGAGCTTGGCCTCGATGTCACCTGATCGGAACCCAGTACACGTCCAGGCGCATTTCCCACCCTTGTAGATCTTAAATGTGGGCATCGCCGAGACGCCCTCGCGCTGCGCAACCTCTCGGCATTCGTCGACGTCGCACTTGACAAACTCCGCGCCTGCCAATTTCATGCTCATCGCGCCGAACGCTGGTGTACAGGCGCGGCAAGGAGGACACCAGGTCGCGTAGAAGTCGACGAGCGTCAGGCCGTCCTTCACGAGGCCGTCGAACTCCGCGGTGGAATGGGCGCCCTTGGTGCGGCCGCCCGCCTCCGGAAACGGTTGTCGGCTCTGATACATTGACCTCAAGAACATGAATATGAGCAGGCAGAGCACCGGTCTCGCCATGAGCCAATTGATGGGAGCCATGGGATCCATGATGGCTTACCGACTGCAGTGGCCCTAGAGCTGTGCTCTGTTGTGGATGCTGTGGTTGTGCACTGCGGAGAGGATTCGAATCCTGTTGCACGAGGTCCGCAGGCGAACAAATGCGATGGCGGCTGCCGCTTTTGGTGTGCTTGCTAGTGTACCTCGACCCGGACAACTCGCCGGTCATCAAGGTCTGCGGCGAGGACAACTAGGCTGCGCGGGCGGGTCGCGCGAAGAAACCCCTCCTCCCCTTCCCTTCCCTTAAAATCTCCAATACTCCTTACCTGGACCATAGCGAGTGCGTACGACTCGCTAGTGTCTCATTGCCGCTAGGTTGGCTTGCTTGCTTGCGACTTTGTAGCGGCAAGAGCAGCAGCAGAAGTAGCATTTTGCAGCTATTCGACATAGCACGGCACTGCCTTAGCGGCAGACACACGCCGGTCGCCGCGAAGTGCATCAATGCGGATGTTTGCGAGTCATTTGCAGTGTTGCAGTGCCGTAGTTCTGCACGCCGTCGCCGCGTCCGCATTGGTCGCGCGGCCGAAGCTCATCGTCTTCGACCTCGATCAAACGCTGTGGACGCCTGAGTTGTACAAGCTGCGACGGCTGCCAAATTATGCATCGGCGGGTCCGCCGGGACCGATCGCGGATCAAGACGTGAAGCTGTACGCCGGCGCACGGGCGGCGCTGGAGGAGCTGGCCACGGACGAGGCGTGGGCGGACACGGCGCTTGCCTGCGCCTCGCGGACGAACAAAGGACCGTGGGCGCGCCAGCTGCTTCGGGACTTCACCGTTGCGGGAAGATCGCTCGACGAGCTCTTGGAGTACAAAGAAATTTTCACGGGCGACAAAATGGCACATTTTAACAACCTCCAGCAGAAGTCGGAGATTGATTTTGCGGATATGCTTTTTCTTGACGACGCTCGCGACGGAAAATACGGCAATTGCGCCAAGGTCGCGGCGATGGGCGTGTGCAGCGCCCACTGCCCCGACGGCATCACCACGGCAGTGTGGAAAAACGCCCTCGCCGAGTTCTCGCGGCTGAAGGCGGCCGGGGAGGGCATGGGAACCGTAGTGGACGCGCCGGGCCGCGTGCCCGAGGCGCTGCCCGAGGGCCTTGTTGCGGCTTCCATAAAGATGTTCAGGGATGAAAAGAACTTTGGCTTCGTGCGCGTCGACGGCGTCAAGGGCGACGTGTTCTTCCACGGCTCTAGTGTAGCGTCAAATGTGGCTCTGGCGCCCGGCATGCGAGTTCGCGTGCGTGTGGGCGTCGACAATAGGGGGCGGCGCCAGTGCGACGCCGTCGAGGCGGTCGAAGGAAGTGATACTGTTGACGAGGTCGAGAGGCCAGTCTTTTCTATGAATATGCCGTTAGGCCTGGGTGGAAATTCAGGCACCCCACACCGTAACTGGTTTATTTCCACACACAGGTTCGCGGGTCTTGTAGCCCATGGAGTTAAAACTCTGGAAACGCGCAACCATACTATGTTCGTACCTTACGAGGGCCAGGAGGTGTTGTTGCACGTCGGGCGGCGGACGTATCCTGATGGTGGCATCCACCGCGAGATCCTCGCGAGGGACGGTCGCGACGATTCCGAGATCGACCGCGTCACGTCGTTACCCTCGGGATTCTCGCGCGGGCAAGCTGTAGCCGTCGTCCGCGTGGGGAAGACGGAGCTCATCGCCGACGAGCGCGACCGCTGCGCGCCCGAGGTCGAGGCCGGCGCGTGCGCGACGGGGCAGGCGATGGGTCGCTACGTGACGACTATATCCGAGGCGCGATGGCTGGGCCGCGGCGTGCCGATGCGGGGCCAGCCGGGGGTGTTTGCGGCGCGGGTGCCGCGGAGTGTTCTGTAGACTAAACTTATAAACTTAGGTAAATTGAGATTCACTTTCCTCTGTTCCTAACGGAAAGGGGATTGCGCCTTCCAAATCCGGAAAGTTTCAAGATCGCCCTCGACCCCCTGCGTATCTGGGTGTTGTCTACCGAAGATTTGGCGATACGTACGAGTGAGGTCGGTCAAGAGTTGCTCGGTCTCATCGACGATCTCCTGGGTGGTGTCGGCCGCGTTGCGGCCGCAAAGTAGAGATCTAGCGAGTAGGTACGATGCGCGCGAGCCGCGCTCCGCGCCCGCGAGACGCCGAGAGGCTAAGTTTGTTCACCATAATTACTTGTCGTAGCTAGCACAGGAATAGTGGCAGCCAAATAACCATATACACAATCGAACCTCCTACTCCCGCCGCAAATACCGATACAAGTGCCCAACAAGGTCGTCCACGTCACGTCTTCGCAGCGGCAGCGAGATGTCGCGCACGTCGTAGGCGCGCGCCTCGAGGAACGCGAGGACCTCGGCGCGATCCGCTGGTGGTCCCCCCTGCCATTTGCTCTCGAGCTCGGCGAGTTCCGTCCAGGCCGCGTCGCGAATCGACGCGGCCTTTTTGGAGGCAGCTCGATCGGAGAACACGTCGTCGAGCGCGCTCCTCACGTCGCGCGCCGTCACCACAGCATCGGCGCCGGCGCTCGCGCGCTCGAGTGCGTAGGACGCCAAGGCGCGCACCAAACCCTCGATCTCGGCCCCTGAAAAACCATCGGTCGCACCATCATCAGAAAAGAACGAGGGGTCGTCAATAAGCCGCCGCGCACCATCGTCGAGCGCGCCAGCCGCCACAAGGCGCGAAGCATGCACGTCCCAGACGGCGCGCCTCCCAGACGCGTCCGGCGGCGGGACGAAGATCTGGATCTCCAATCGACCTGGCCGCAGCAATGCGCGATCCAGCAACTCGGGCCGATTTGTCGTGGCCACCACTACAACATTGCCCGCGTCCTCGACGCCGTCCAGACAAGCTAAGAGCTGGGCCGTGACGCCGTCCCGCACGCCGGTGGTATCCCCGGTGAGCGTGCCGCGCTCGCGACACACGGCGTCGATCTCGTCGAAGATGACCACATTTAAAGGCGGCGTCGGCGTCAGCCCCGCGTCCACTTGACGCGTATCTCTCGAAAAGGCGCCGCCGTCCAGTTTCAGGCGGTAGCGCGCCCACTCCTGCTGCGACCTTTCAAATAGACCGCGCACGCGCGCTTCCGCAACACCGACGAATTTGTCCAGGAGCTCCGGGCCGTTCACTATTGAGATCCTATCGTCCTCCACACCTAGAGCGCGTCCTAGTTCTCGTGCGAGGAGCGTCTTGCCGCAACCTGGAGGGCCATGCAAGAGCGCCCCGCGCGCGTGCTTCACGCCGAGGCGCCGGCCCGCCTCGCCCGCTAACCGAGAAGCCAGGAGTCGCCTTGAAAGCTCCGCGACGACGGCGTCGAGGCCTCCCACCCGATCTGCCATGGACCTCGCCAGAGGCGACGGCGGCGGCGCGTCGTCGTCGTCGTCCTCATCCGTCGCGAGGACAAACGCAGCAGCGTCGTCGTCCGCCAGAACGCCCCGTCGCGCCGCGTCGTCGCCGCCGTCCAATGCGATACTCTGCTCGACCGGTGGCTTAAGAGCGACCGAGAGCACAAGTGCGGGCCGCGCCCCGTTGCACGACACCTCGCGCGGCGGGCCGCCCAGCGAGGTCCAGCACCCGTCCTTCCGGCGCCGCGTGCGCGCCGAGGTCAATCGAGGCTCCCACGGCTGGTCGTACCGGATGCGCCGCAGCGGCACCGCGCTGCAGCGGCCCGCCACGCACCGACTCATCACGACGGTACCGGAAGGATGCGTCTCGCGCACGGCCGCGCCACCCGCTTCCAAAGCTAGCACTCGCACGCAGTAGCGCTCGCCGCTCGCGACCTCGAGCGAGGCCGAGCCTCGGTCAGTGAGCCTCGCCGCGAGAGTGTGCCGGTCGCGGGCCGCGAGGCCGTCGAGCGCGGCCTTGATCGCGGCGCGTGTGTCTGCGTCCAGCCAGCTGCCGTCGCGTTCGGCCGCACCACCCACGGGGTTGTCTCCCCACGTGCCATCGCGCGGGTCTCTGTACTCCGGCGCGGCGACGGCGCGCTGTGCGAGCTGCGCGAGGCCGTCGAGGACCGACGGCGGCGCGAGCGTCGGCGCCGTGAGCGCTGCTGCACCACTTAGGAGCAGCAACACTTTCATGCTGCAGCCTCGTGCGCTCAAAATTCGTTATGAGGAGCTCGCAATGGCTTGAGTGATGCGTCCGTTGCTTATCAAATAACGCTGGTCAGTCTTTCGCACCCGTGCGCCAGCTGCACATCGAGAGCTGTTCCAGCGCCAAGAGAGCAGGGCTCTTGGACGGCTCTGTACGGGCGCCCTGCTAAAGCAGCTGTCGCAGCGAAGCGTCACGTGACAAATCCGACTGGCTGCAAACATTCAGCGCGCTCTTCGACGCCGCCAGAACAGAGAGATGACGGACACACCACCTCCTCCACCAGACACGCCGCCGCCGCTGATCATGGGCCGGAGCGGCCTCGTCGAACTCAATATAGGTGGCAAGCCGTACACGACGACGCGCCAGACGCTGGAGAACAGCGGCTTTTTACGCGCATTGACGTCGGGGAGTTTCGCCGCGCCGCGCGACGCGCAAGGCCGCATCTTCGTCGACCGCGACGCGACGCCCGCCTTCGACACGATGCTCACCTTTTTAAGAGGCGCACTCGGGCGCACGGCTTTAGATAGGATGGACCTCACGACACGGGCGGAATTGGTTGCGGAGGCGGAGTTCTACGACGTACCAGCACTCATAGAAGGTGCGGTCTTGCCGCCGGTCGGCGCGCTCGTGCGCTACTCGCAGCACACGCCGCCCCACCCGGGCGCGCAGGGGGGCTACGGCGCGCGCCAGGGCAGGCACACGCTGTCCGTCGGTAGGGTGGTTGCGTACGAGCACGCGACGCGGTGTTGGACCGTCGAGGTGCATAGCGAAGGCGTCATCCAGATGAAGCAGTCCATGCCCGCGTCGACGCAACCGCTTTCAGAAAGACGCCTTGATAGTTTTAGATGGCCGCGCCGCGACGTCGACTGCGCCGCGCGCTTCCTGCTCATGCCGTGGGAGCGCCAGGCCACGTCGGATGGGAGGGCTCTGGCGCCGTTCTCTCGGTTCGACGCCGGGTGGCAGTGGTTGACGTGCTACGGAACGTGGATAGACGGCGAGGCGATGGCGCGGGCGCCCGCGATGGGCGACGCGTTCTGGGAGCGCGCGCTGCCGGCGTCGCCGCCGCTCGACGAGGACGACGAATTGACGCCCGAGGCGATTGCTCGGGCTGCTCTTGAAGATCTCTTGCCGGGGCGACCTCGCGTAAGCATCTGATGAAAGGTCTTCTAATTAAGGCCGCGCGTCCGCGTCTACCGGAGAAGTGGCCCGCGCTCTCCTCGCACATTCCGGGAGGAGTCTCCTGAGTTCCCTTCTCGCGTCGGCGCAGGCGTCAGCGCTTGTGCTTCTTCTTCTTCTTGGACTTCTTCTTGCACGACGACTGCTTCTTGGGCGCCTTGGACGCGTGGTCGTGCGCGCGAGACGCGCCCGGGATCTCGGCCAGCCAGTCGTCGTCGTCCGAAGCCTCGTCAACGACGTCGCTCGCCTCCCTCTCCTTCAGCACGTTGCGCTCCTTCAGCTGCCCGTTCTTCACGCGGCAGAGGTCGACGCTGCGGAAGCGCCGGCGGAAGTCGGGCAGCTGTATCCAGAAGCGTCCGTCGTCCTCATTCGACCGCTTGTTCCCGACGGCTGCCGCGACGTCGGGCCGCTTGCGCCAGCAGGACGACGAGTCGGACCAATCGCCCTTCCATTCACTTTTTCCCCATGGGTTGCGTAGGAGCAGCAGGCGCACGCGCTCGGCGGCGGCACCGACGTCGACTGCATGGAGGATTGAGTAGGCGTGGCCGCCGACGACGCCCTCAAGTTCTCTTTCAGAAAGATTGTGCTCCGAGCCGGCGCCGACGAACACATCATTATCCTCGACCGCGCGCCGGAGGTCCTTCCAAGGTATGGTCATCGCGTCCACGGTCCCTGTGTGCAAATCAACCAGTGAAGTCGACGCGGCGAGAGACCCGCACCGCCACGCCATCGAGTAGACAGGTCGACGCGATGATTCTACACTTGGCTAAACAGGCAGCGCCGCCGGTCAGCGTCTCCAGCGCTGGCGCGACGCGGCCGCCCCTGCCGATGGCCTCGTAGGAGCCCGCTACCTTCGCATATGCCTTCTCGACCACCATGGGCCATATCTCTCTATGGTCGCTGCTCGTCGCGTAGATTGGTTTAGGTCGGCGGTGCTTGCCATGCGCATTTTTAGGTCTCCAGCACGGGAAGTGCGCGTCGACCCACACCATTGTGAACTTTCTGCGCACGCAGAGCGTGACGCCATAAATCCCAACATCTTCATAGGTATCGTCGATGAGGTCGGCGCACACGGCGCTATCTCTCGTCGCCAGCGCGAGTGCCGAGAGCAAATAACAATCTCCGAGCGAGCCTTGCGCGACGTCGTCGGCGTTCTGGCTGGAACCTGCCGAGACGGCACCCGTCTCGTCGGCGTCCCCGTAAAGCCACGTCGCGCCGCCGTCGCGCGCGCGCTTGCCGAGCGGGCGCGAGGCCGTGCAGAATTTGGGCGGTGGACACCACACTACTTCCGCGCCTTTGATGACCTTCCCGCGCTCGCCGTCGCGCAGCCAGTCTTCCGGCGGGCGGCTCGCGTCGATGAAGAGGGACGAGTCGTCGTGAGCGAAGAGCGGATCCGACCAGAATGATCCCTTCGCTGCGAGCTCCGAAGCCTCTGCAGTGAGCTTCTCAAACGTCTGCCGGCCGAAGCAGTTGGCGCGCGCCTTCGCGATGCGTTGCGAGACGCCGCCTGCCGTCGCCGGCCTTGTGAATTGCTGGTCGTCCGCGGCGAGCGCGGCGCGGCCGTGCTTGCGAGGTTGCTTGCCGCGTCGTGAGATCGCGTACGCTAAAGCGAGCAACGCGGTGCTCACACCGGCGAGCAGGAGGCGATCCATGGTCCAAGGGCTGCCCAGGGCAGCGTTCAGAGTCGTCAGTGCTGCAGCAGCTGAATAATGCGATCGTGGTGCGTGCGAAGAAAAACTTGGTGCAAGGCAGCGCTGCGCCGCGGAGCAAGTTGAGTCGGAGCGTCGAGTCGGGGTCCTAGTATCAATAT
>JACLAA010001557.1_pt1 | contig 36151 bp, 26 predicted proteins | sample 8027891 | NCBI WGS metagenome assembly JACLAA01 (sample SAMN15724900, study PRJNA655200) | protist metagenome | isolation source: fluorescence activated cell sorting (FACS) single amplified genomes of... | place: Spain: Blaines Bay Microbial Observatory, Mediterranean Sea | collected 2016-01-19 | reverse complement strand
TTTCTCCGCGTTAGAACCCATCATCGACGCGCAAATCATGGAGATTCATCACTCGAAACATCACAACACGTACGTGACCAATCTGAACGTGACTTTGGAGAAACTCGCCGAGGCTGAAGCGAAGAACGACGTCGCCGCCATGATCGCGTTGCAACCAAACTTGAAATTTAACGGAGGCGGACACGAAAATCACTCCTTGTTTTGGAAAGTCTTACAACCGAAGAAGGAGTATTCCGACCCGTCTGGCGAGTTGAAACGAATGATCGAAAGAGACTTTGGCTCGTTCGAGAACATGAAGCAAAAATTCGCGTCCCAAACGGTGGCGGTGCAAGGCAGCGGATGGGGCTGGCTCGGTCTCAATAAAGAGACGAAAACGTTGCACGTGGTGACAACCGCAAACCAAGATCCGTGCATAACGACTGGTTTGGTGCCTGTTTTCGGCGTGGACGTTTGGGAACACGCGTATTACTTGCAATACAAAAACTTGCGTCCGGATTACGTTAACAAAGTCTGGGAAATCGTAAACTGGAAACAAGTCGAAGAGAATTTGGTCAAAGCTTTGATGTAATGTACTAATAACATAGTATTACTTCGTTTTTGTTGTGTTCTTCTTAGGTTGTTGTTCTTCTTTATTATGAGCTACTCGTATTATTGCTATCTCTTCTATTTCTGGCTATTATTATAGTTTTATTGAGTTCTCTCCTCAAATCATTCCATCATCATCGCGTCGTCGTTCCCGTCGTCCTGGTCTTCTCCTTTTCCATCTTCCTCTTCTTCTTCTATTAAAATGTCCTCTTCTCCACCGTCATTTTCGTCGTCGTCGTCGCACGTTAAGTCCATGATTACTTTCACGCACTCCTGTCGATCGTTGTGCATGGCTTCGTCCATCGGCGTTCGTCCGTTCTTGTTCACTTTGAACGCCAGCGTTTTCCCTCCTTTTTGCAAGAGAAATTTCACAACCTCTTGGTGTCCGTTCAAGCACGCCCAGTGTAAGCACGTGGACTCGTCCGTGTTCGTCGTTTTCATTATATTTGCGTTAAATTCGTTCACGAGGACTTCTACTGCGTCTGTGTGTCCGTTCGCGCAGGCATAAAACAAGGCCGTTCTGCCGTTCTCGTCTTGAAAGTTTACGAAATTATTTACTTGAGTATTCTTTTCCTCGTCGTCGTCAACTTTTCTTCCAAAATTCGAGACAATACCATGATTAAGAATAGTTTTGATATCTTCCACGTCTCCGTATCGCGCGGAGGAGAATAACGCATCGATGAATTCTTTCTTTTCTTCTTCTTCTTCTTCTTCTTTTTCCTTTGTTGTTGTTGTAAAGGACGACGACATCTTAGTGGTTTTGGTGTTAATCCGTTGTTCTTAAACAAACTTGTTGTTGTTGTTGTTGTGAATCAAAGTTGTTCTTTCTTCTTCAGTTGTGTTTGTTTGTTGTTCAGACAGAAGAACTGTTTTTTGTCACTTTTTGAAGCTTCTATCGCGAGAGGACATTTTGTCTTCTTTTTCATTAAAAACTTTTTTTTGTTCTTCTCACACGAGACTCGCATCACAACTTTCTCGTCACACTCATCTTTTTTCACAAAATCAACATCATCTCTCATGTTGTACAAAACACTAATAAAAGACTAGTAGTAAACGACGACAAAAAACGACTTAAATCCTCAAATAACCAAACGCCTCCTTTTGAGGAGAACTTTGTAAACGATGATTTTGTGATTTTGTGGTCGATGCAATACTACTCTACTACGTAATACTACTCTCGTAATAATAAAATGACAAATTTCAGAAGCGGATTCTCGTTGCTCTTTTTAGCGCAAGTGCTCTCGAAACTTCTACCGTTTCTGTTCAACTCAGTGTTCGTATACAGGACAATTTCATCCACGGATGGCGTTGGAGACACTTTAGTGATGTTTCCGCTGGTGTATGCGTTCGTTTTATCAATCAGAGATGGGTTACGAAGGAGTTTATTACGAAGAACTTTTAGAGAGGAAGGAGAATCAGAAGATGATGATGAAAACGAACGTGCGTTTCGAGTGGCCACGAGATACGTAAAGCGATACGTCGTATTCGTTTTGGTTCTTTTAATGGTACCGCTGCTACTCCTGCTACTGTTTTTTCCTTCTTCTTCTTCTTCTTCCGCGAATATGAAGGCTTCATACCGAATATCTCTCGTCTCTTGCGTCTGCGCCGCCTTGATCGAGTTAACGAGCGAGCCGCACTACGTTTGGTTACAAAAGAAGCAACTCTTTGGATCGCGAGTGATGGCGGAAACTGTTGGGACATTTGCAAGGACCGCGGTTCTGTTTTACCACCTGTCGTCCTCACATATAGATTATTCGACAATACTAAGTAAAGAGAAGAGGAAGACGAACGTGTTGTTCGCGTTTGCGTTCGCGCAAGTCGGACAGAGTTGCGCGACGAGCGCGGTGTACGCTGCGAGTTATTATCTGTATCGAAAACGCGACGATGATGTGAGAAAGAAACAGAAGAAGCGGAGAAAAGGTACAAAAACGACCACCGATGGAAAAAAAGAAAGGAGTGACGACGACGAGAAGAAACAGCGTCTACTGATTGATTCGTTCTTGTATCAGTCTTACTTGAAGTTGGCGTTGGCGGAGGGCGAAAAATTCGCGCTGATAGTCGCCAACTCGGAAGATACCGTCATGGGTGTTTTCGGTCTCGTTTCGAACTTAGGGTCGTTGTTTGTTCGGTTAGTGTTGCAGCCGTTCGAAGAGATTGCGTTCGTGACTTTTGCGGCGAGCGCGACGAAAGAGAAGAAGAAGGAGAAGTTGGGCGATATTCTTTCCATCGGCGTGTTAGTCGGTACGATTGCTTTCTTCGTAGGACCGTTCTTCGCCAAGGACGTCATGTACTTTCTTTACGGTAAAAAATGGATGGAAGACGGGACAGAAACTCTGCAAGCGTACGCGAGATTAATATTACCGTTGAGTATAAATGGAATAGTCGAAGGCTTCGCGCACGCAGTCATGAACGAGCGAGAGATTAAAAAGCACGGAAACGCGTGGTTGGTTTCCTGTTCGTTCGTCAACTGCGCCTTGGGATTTTCGCTTCTCAAATATTCGCGAATCGGTGCTGCCGGATTGGTTTATGGCAACTTTATATCCTTAATGATGCGAATATACTTGACGTCGAGATTCTTGATCAGAACAGGGAAGCTGAGCAGTACTATTTTTAGAGAAACGTTGCCGAAACCAGGGACGCTCGTCACCGTCGCCGCGTGCACTTTCGCGTTGACGGCAATAAAGGACGATACAAATGGAAGAAAGACTGCAGAAATGACGCCGAACTTTAAACACACCGTTGTTACGGGAGGTAGTGTAGCCGTAGCTCTTCTGATAGCGCTGTTTGTTTGGGAACAGGATAGATTTAGAAACGTATTTAGTAGTACCAATAGTAAGAGAAAGAGAAATTAAATTCATTAAAATATTCGTTTTAAATATCCGGGAAACATAATTAACACGTTTCTTTTACACAAGTATTCTAAACTTTAATGTACATGCATACAAATGAATTACAAATTCGAATTACATTCGGGATAATTCTTGAAATTAATTATTAATATTTTTTTTCGGACTTAAAATTTTTACTTAATATAATTAAGTTTAATTACATGAATTTCATACTATATTAGTTCAAAGTGATCGGTTTAATATTTATATCCATGATAAATATCTAATTATAGATTAAAGGGGAAGAATAAAAGGATTTAACAAACTCTCCTTGTTTTTATTTTTTGCAAAATATCCCAAATTAACACGTCTGTGATGATTTATGCTCTGAAATTACAAAAAAGAACTTTAAATAAAATTATGAACTCATGGGGATGTATTATGAAAGGGAATTGTACAATTTTATAAACTATTTGAAAGTTTTAATATTTTTAGAATGGGACACCTCTAAAAAAGGAAAGAAGTTTCTTTTTCGCTCATAATTCACAAAAGAGAAGAAGAAGAAGAAGAAGAAGAAGAAGAAAAACGGATTCGTGAGAGTAAGAGAGAAAGAAGAAAGAAAGAATGGGCGGCAAGAAGAAAGATAGCCGAAGAAAGAAGAAGAAGCGCTCGAACGGCGATGATGATGATGATTCTTCTTCATCTTCATCATCAGAAGAAGATGAAAACGATGAATTGAAAAACAAACTCCTCGCGAAAGCGACGAAGAAGTTGGTGGCGCAAATGAAAACCGATTCCGTCGCCGGAGGTTTGTACACGGACGAAAAGAACCCGTTCAACGACGAAAACTTGACCGAAAAGTTCGTCTGGAGCAAGAAGATCGAGAAAGAGGGTAAAAAAGCGGTCCAAAACTTGACCGATAAAGACGCGCAACTCGAACGCGAGGAGGAGATTAAAAAAATCGAACTGAGACGAATCGAATACGAAAAGGCGAGAGCGGAGCGAGAGGAAGAGAGAGACCAGAAAATGAGAGAGAAAGCGATGGAAGGCGCGGAAGAGTTGGAAGAGAAAGAGGAGAAGTTTCACTTCAACCAGTTGTTATTACGGGCGGATATTCGATACAAAAACGGTCGAGCGAAACCGATCGATACTTTGCTGAGAGCGTTGTACGGCTCGGCGTTTACGAGCGCACTCAAAAGCGAAAAGGAACTCGCCGCCATGAAAGCGTTCAACAAAGAATTCGACTCGAAAAACTCGTTGTTCAAATACATGACGGAGAAAGATTTGCAGGAGTTGAAAGACGAGTGCGTGAACGTGTTGAAACTCATCGACGAAACGTCCGAGAAGGAGAAGGAATATAAACTTTTTTGGACGTGCGTCTATCGCTTGACGGAAACAGAATTAGGAGAAGAAGAAGAAGATAAACTGACGGAAATGGACGAAGAGATGATGGAATCGGTCGACTTATCTGGCTCGCTCGAAGAGTTGACCGATCTGGAACAGGAAATCAATCGATCCATAAACGAGGATTTAGACGACGACACGGAAATCTCGTTTTGGAGGAAAGCGATGAAGCGAGTGACGCTGGCGAAATTAAACAGGCAATGCAGAGAAACGTTGGCGAAAGTGTACGAGGAATCGAAGAAGAACATCAAGTTTGTCGTCGTCGAAAAAAAAGATGGAAAGGAAGAGAAAGAGAACTACGACAACGACAAAGACGACGAAGACTTGCTCGGCGGCGACGACTTTGCGAAACGAGTTCGAGACGACGATAAAGACGACGACGACGGTAAAGAAGAAGAAGATGAAGAAGAAGAAGAAGAAGAAGAAGAAGAAGACGAGGAAGCGCTCTTGGCGAACATCGACGTGACGTATGGCGACGAACCGAAACCGCTGTCCAAAGAAGAGTCCGCGAAACTTTTAAAACTTTACGAAGAGCAGCAGCAGCGGCTGCGAGGAGAAGGCGAAGATTTATTGAATGTTCAAGAAGTGATTGTCCTCATCGACGAAGACGAAGACGCTGAAAATCTTCGCCGGTTGCGCGCCGCCGCTTGTGAGAAGTTTGCGAAAGAACAGCTCGAAAAGAAGTTGGAAAAGCAACGACGATATCAACAAGAAAGAATGAAGAGGCAAAAAGGAAGAAAAATCAATCCGAGCGACGACGACGACGAAGAAGAAGAAGACAAAGACCAAGAAGAAAAGAAAACGCCAGAAGAAATCCAACATGAAGCCGATGATCTCGAGGAAGAACTCAAAGCGAAGCGATACGCGGAGAAACAGATGGGCAAACTCGAGGATGGGGACATCGCGTTCACCGGCGAAGTCGAACAAAAAGATCTCGGCGATCGAGAACTTTACTGGTGGCACAACAAGTACAAACCTCGGAAACCTCGATACTTCAACCGAGTGCACACCGGGTACGAGTGGAACAAGTACAACTCCACGCATTACGACCACGATAACCCGCCGCCGAAAACCGTCCAAGGGTATAAGTTTAACGTCTTCTACCCGGATTTGATCGATTCGTCCAAAGCGCCTACGTATAAGTGCGAGCGCGATGTATCCGCCGTAAACGACGACACGTGCATACTGAAAATATCCAGCGGTCCTCCGTACGAAGACGTCGCGTTTCGCATCGTAAACAAAGAGTGGGAGTACTCGCACAAACGCGGGTTCAAGTGTACGTTTGAACGAGGGATATTTCATTTATACGTAAACTTCAAACGCCCGAGATATAGACGTTAATAGTAAAATAGTCTTCTTAGTAGAATAAAGTATATATAGTAAAAAGTAGTCCGCGTCTTCTCTCGTCGTCGTTAAAAGCATCACATCTTTTCAGTGCGTGTGGCACACTCATCTCTCGTCTTCTTCTTCTTTTTCTAACCTTTTCCTCGCTTCTTCTTTCGCCCATCCGACTAAACTGGTGTCCGGTTTCCCGTTCAAACCGACGCATAAAATCACACCCGCGCTGAAGAAGGTCACAAAATACGGCAGTTCCCAGCTCTCTCTGATTCGTTTTTGCCCTTTTAAAGGTGGGGTTTCCCCGAAGAGAAGTCCGTTTCTTTTCGTTTGCGTGCCTTCGGAAAAGTACGACGATCCTTTCGGCGTGGCGCCCCCGTAGGATCTTCTTTGTACGTTTTGATGACTACTAAAACTGCTCTTCATGTTGCTACTCCTCACAGAACCACCTGATCTTGAGGAAAAGGAGGAAACGGAGGAGGACGTAGAAGACAACCCCGCGACTAAAGATCTGAACGCTCTCAGATTGGTAACAATACGTTGTTGACACCCTTTTGACATTTGTTCGTTTTACTACTTAAGAAGAGAGAGTGTGAGAGAGAATGAGTTTCTTCTCGAGAGTGACTACTCTTTGTGTCAAGTGTTTCTTAAAAAGCAAAAGAGTGAAAAGGAAAAAAAGCGATTCCATTGTATTTAGGGTGTACAACCCTAATTTTAAAAATTGCTTCTCTCTCTCTCTAGAAAAAAAAAAACAAAACTCTCTCGAGTGTTAATTAATAAAAGGGGGCGCGTCTGTCTTTTCTTCTTCTGTTTTCCTCATTAATTACATCATCGATTCCATTATTAAGAGAGGAGCACGAAAGAAGACTTTCATCACATAACGAACAACAGAGAAAGGAGAGAGCGAGAGAAGAAGAGACTACTTTATTCTTTTGTTCGTTTCTTCAAAACTTTTACTTAAGAAGCAAACTTTGGGAGGAGGAGAGGCGTCTCATCTGTTTCCTTAAAGGTGTTCTGAGGTGGAAATTTTGCAAGTCATTTTCCACTTAAAGAAGAAGAAGAAGAAGAAGAAGAACGAGACGATGAAAATTGCTTCTTTGTCAAAGGAAAGAAGGAGGAAAAAGAGGTCTCTTTCGACGACGCCTCTTCTTAAATGTCTTTTCCTTTGTTTCATCTGGTGTTTCATCTGTTGTTTTCAAGACGCGCAGGCGGCAGATGATGAAAATGAGTTTCAGCGCATCACGACGAATACGAATATCAACGACGAAGAGAAGAAGAAGACCAAGAGTAGCATCACGAGTGGCGGCGGTTTTAGTAAACCGACGACAACTTCTAGAAGGAACTACTACGACTACGAAGATGAAGGAGAATCATCATCATCATCGATGACTAATACGCAAACGGGCGATTTAGGAGCTTTAACGAAAGTGCCGGCGTGCATCACGAGAGACGAAGCGTTTGGGATCGAACTCACCGTCGCGACGGGAGGGAGCTCGGCGTTAGAAGGGATCGACGGGACGAAGATTTTCGCCCTGAGCGCGTTGTTTGGACCGGAAATTGCGGATGATTATAACGAAGAAGACGACGACGCGAACGAGTCTAGTAGAAAACCGATTCAGTTGACGACGCCGAAAGACGTCAACATGACCGGGTGCGAAGAAGTAGGGAAAGACGCGGCGGATGCTTCGGAGTATAAGAACAAGTGCGTGGTCATCAAAAGAGGCGGGTGCTCGTTCGAAACGAAAGCGCAAATCGCGCAGAATAAAGGCGCGAAGTGCGTTATTATCGTGAACGACGGCGAGGATTTAGGATCTATGACGTGCGATTCAGATTTAAGCATCGATATTCCGGTGATGAACGTGATTGAAAAAGACGGGAAGATGTTAACGACTGCGTACGAGTTGGACGGCACGGTGGAGATGAGAAAACTAAAAGACGGGACTGATTTCTACGGAAACGGCGCTTTGCTCTTCATCGCGGTGTTATCGATCACGTTAGGGGCTATGTTTAGCGTCACGGATAGGTTTTATTCTCGTGGGGATGGAGGAGGAAGTAATAATGATAGTGGTTTTAGCGAGTTGAATAATAGCGCGAGCAGCGGCAGTCTGAGCAACAGCAGCGCGTCGCCGTCGCAGTCGAACGAGAGTTCGCCAAGCGGGACGCCAGGGAGACATAAATCGAGAGAAAAGAAGTACAACAACAACAACAACAACAACAACAACAACAACTCGTATGGGACGACGACAAATACATATGAAGGCGACGACCAACCGTTGATTGACGAAGAATCCGGTCGAGTTGAACAGAAAAGAAGACAACGGAGCAGAAGCAGAAGAGGCACGAGCCGACGCCGACGACAGCAGGACTATTCCAACAACGCGGGCGAAGAAGAGGGAGCGTTTGAAATCACCGAAATGTCGGCGGTATATTTCGTCCTCTTCTCCTCGTTAGTCTTAGTCGTCCTCTTTTACTCCATGGACCATTGGATCTTTGTCGCGTTTCGATTGCTCTTTTGCTTAGCCGCGTTCCAAGGATTATCGATGATGTTCTTTGAAGTGATAGCTCGAATCTTTGGCGTGGATCCGCACAAGACGTCGTACGATCACACGACGCCGCTTTCTTCCACCAGAAGACGCTCGAACAGTCGCAGTAGAGGATCGCAAGAAGTGGACGAAGAAGCGACGAAAAACAACTCCGCTTTGAACGCACGCGTTGAAGAAAATAACGTCAACTTCATCCTCCTTCCGCTCTTCGGCAACGTCCATTATTTGATGATTCCATCCGTCATTCTCGGAGGCATTTTAGTCTGCATTTGGCTCATGTTCCAATCCGAAGAGTGGGCTTGGGTCTTGCAAGACATAATGGGCGTCGCGTTCTTAGTCAACGTCATGCGTTTAGTCCACTTGCCAAACTTGAAAATCGCCACGTTACTTCTCACGTGCGCCATGTCCTACGACATTTTCTGGGTGTACATCCAACCGCACTTGTTCGGGAAGGAGTCCGTCATGGTCAACGTCGCTCGAGGTGGCGACCAACACGAATCGTTACCGATGTTGTTCATGTTCCCGAGAATAGGAGGCTCTCAAGGCGAATACAGCATGCTTGGCTACGGCGACGTCATCTTACCCGGGTTGTTGATTGTTCACAACGCGTTGTTCGAGAATCGATTTTATTCGTCTTCGTCGTCGTCTTCACCAACAGGAGGAAAGGTGGTTACAAAAATGAGGTACAAATACTTCGTCTGCTCTATATTCGCGTACTCCGTCGGTATGATTTTAACCTTCATCGCGTTATACTTGAAAGTTGGCGGTCAAGGCGGTCAACCGGCGTTGACGTATTTAGTCCCGACGACGGTGCTGACGACGGTGTGTGTCGCGTGGATGAACGGCGAGTTAAAAGAGATGTGGAATGGTGGTAAAAGTGGTAGTAGTGCTGATGATACTCATACTAATAGCAGAGATACTCAAGGCGAAAGCCAAGCGTTGTTGTAACATTACTACTGCGTTACTCTTTTAGAGAATTTTTTATCAACACTTGTCCTCACAACTTCTTCTCCTCATTTGCGCCGCCGCGAAAGAGTTTAAACAAGAAGAAGAACAACAACAACAACAAGCGTTTTCATCTCACATCATCAATGACGACGATTCAGACGACGACGGCCTTTTTCTTCTCGAGAAGATACAATTTATACCACTCGTAATGAGAGCCTCTCTGCGACCGCAAAAGCGCGACCACATCTCCGCGTTTAACACGCGAACGAACAGAAAAGTTTTGCACTTGCGCAAGTGCGCGGAAGCGCTTTTGAAAGAGTTGGAGAATAATAAGAAGAGCGATGAAACCAACGAAGATTCAGACGAGGACGAGAAGAACAACGTCTTAAAAAAGAGAAGGACACAAGTCAAGGTCTTGGCGGCAGAAGTCGCGCTTAAAGCGATTCGTCGAGCGAGAGAAGGCGATTTGCCGAGGAAATTAATTGACCAACAGAACTATTGTTTGAGGTGCGGGTTTCCTCTTCGTAAAGAAGAAGAAGATCAAAAGAAGAAAAGCAATGCGAACGAGAATAATAATAATAGTGATAATAACAGAAGAATGAATTGTTCGTGTTGCGGGTACAAGGTGTCGTCGTCGATTCACGCGAAGAAGAAGAAGAAGAAGAAGACGAAGAAGAGGAGAATTTTGTAGTATAGTAAGCGGGTGAGTAAATGTATTATATTTTTAGATGAAACACAAAACGCGCTCTTCTCTCTCTCTCTCTCTCTCTCTACAAACACACACATTCCAAACACTCGCTTTCTCTCCATTCTTTCGTTTTTATAATAATAATTTTATTGTGATGTTGATCAACTTTCTTCTTAAATTTTTCTTAATTCGCTAACTTTTGACTCAAGACGTCCATGACCTTCCCCAAGTCTTCGGCGACGTCAATCGGTGGGTTGGCGTACGTCGCCGCGAAACCTTCGATTTCTTTCGCGTGGTATTGAATTTTCGTTCCGGTGAACTTCAAGCCGTGGGCGGTGGAAACGACGACGACGCGGTCGGACGGGCCGATGGTTTGGTTCTCTCGCAACTTTCTTAACGCGGCTAAAGCGACGCCGGTGTGCGGGCAGTTGAACATGCCCGTCAAGTCGGCGCGAGCAGCTTCGTCCATCATCTCTTCCTCAGAAGCTTCTTCGACTAAACCGTTGCACTCGGTTAACGCGTAAATGGCGCGGTTGATGGAAACCGGGTCGCCGATTTGAATCGCGCTCGCAAACGTCGGTTCCGCTTTGATCGGCGCAAAGTTTTCCCACCCATTCTTGAACGCTCGGTACAACGGGTTCGCGTTCTGCGCTTGCGCGACAACCATTCTAGGTAACTTATCGACTAACCCGAGATCTTTGCACATTTTAAACCCTTTGAAAAACGCGTACACGTTGCCTAAATTCCCACCCGGGATGATCACGTAGTCCGGGACTTCCCAGTTGAACTGTTGGAGGATTTCAATCGCGGCGGTTTTCTGGCCTTCCAAACGCAACGAGTTCAAAGAGTTCGCCAAGTAAATCGGTAATTCCGCGGTGACTTCTCGAATGAGTCTCATGCACCCATCGAAATCGGTATCGATGGACAAGACCAACGCGCCGTTCGCAATCGGTTGCACCAACTGCGCCAAGGAAATTTTGTTCTTCGGTAAAAATACGATGGACGGAATCCCGGCAGCCGCGGCGTACGCGGACAAAGCCGCCGACGTGTCCCCAGTCGACGCGCACCCAACTGCCGCCAACGGTTTCCCTTGTTTTCTCATCCTGTTCACCTGAGAGACCAACGCGGTCATCCCGAGATCTTTAAAACTCCCCGTGTGCGAGTTCCCGCACTGCTTGACCCACAAATCGTTCATCCCGAGGCACTCTCGTCCGTACCTTTCCGCCCAAAACAAGTTCGAGTTGCCTTCAAACATGGAAACGATGTCGTCGTCGTCGATGCCTGGTAAGACCCACTCTTTCTTGGACCAAACGCCGGAGCCGTACGGCCAGGACGTTTTGCCCACGCGTTCGTCGAAGAGCGTTTTCCAGTATTCTGTTCATAGTATTATTATTATTATTATTTTGTTGTTGTTGTAATAGAATGATTTTAAAGAAAGCAAGCGGTTAATATAATAATAACAATAATAACAGTCAGTTTGAGATGATGAAGCGTTGTTGTCTGTCTTCTTTAATACTACTGTATATCTATACATGAGGTATTTATTTCTCACCGCGAGCAAAGCAGAGAATTAACCAATTTGGTTGGATAATAAAAAGAAGGGTTTACTCCTCCAACACAAACGAGAATACTTACCTGCGGGATACTTCCCAAGCGCTTCCATGTCGTGTTCGACGTCCAACAGTCCACCATTCTTCGATCGGTAAATCACTTCGTCTAACGAGTACGTTTCTGATTTATCCGCCGAGGAGAACGGGACGTACTTCGCGCTGAACAGATTTCCTTTCACGCCGTCTCTCGAGTCTTTTTTCGCTTGCTCGCGAATGTTTTGGACGTTTGCTTGTGTGATGTGTCTTTGTCTTCTAAAACTGTTCTTCTTCTTAGTATTAAAATTCTCTGTAGTGTGTGCTTTTGATGATGCATTTCTGCCGCTGGTGGATGTTGTCAGCGCTTGGCGGAAGGAGAAGAGCTGCGAGGCTTGCACGCTCGGGTAATACGGCATTTGATATTTGATGATGATGATGATATATAACGTGTTCTTGTTCGTGTGTGTGTTGTGTGTGTTCTAAATGAATGACGCCACGTACAAATGAAACCACTTTTTGGGTTAAAAATGAAAAGTTAACAAAGAAAGAGTCTGTCTGATTTTAAAAGACCAAACTGTTCCTCTGAAAGAGCTCCTCTTTTTTTGTTTTTTTTGCTTTGTTTTTTTCAGGGTTTATATAAAAAACGACCGATAACCCAAAAATCAAGCCCGCAGAGACAAACACCAAAACAGAGGAGAGAGAAAAAAAAGTAAACACAGAAGAAGAAGAGTTTGAGAGAACGAGAAAGAATAAGTATAAGAGAGAGAATGACGATCAGCGCTTCTATCATCTCGTTCTCGCCGAATGCGAGATCGATGATGGCTTCTTTATCGTCGAGAAAGTCGTCTTCTTCGTATAAAAATAAGTCATCATCATCTTCGATTGTAAACAACACCAACAATTACACGTCACCAATGACTCTTCATCATCATCATCGAACGACTTCTTTCTTTGTTAAAAGACAACGCTTTAACGAAAAGAAGGTTTCAACAACAGTGATGGTCAGAGCAGAAAACAAAGGAGACGAGGAACCGAAACTGACCCGAAAAAAGGAAGCAGAAACGGAGGCGTTCTTATCTCCCGCGGAGAAAAGCGGGGAGAATCCTTTGAAAGATCCAATGGCGATAATAGGCATCGTGGGGATAGTAGGCGTCCCGGCGTTGATTTTACTCGTCGGCGTGACGAGCGGGTACATCGGACAATAAGATATTAAATATATATACACACTGCTGTGGTTGATGTTGTTGATTAAAATAGTATATATACTACTCTGAGCTCGCACAAGATTCTTAAAGGACTTCACATTTCTCTCACGTTTCGACTCGTTTCCTCACCAACTTTTGCAGATATATATACACACTACTAATATCATCATCAGATCGAAAGGAACAACAACGAACGAGAACAAAAACTTTCATTCGATTGAGAAGCACACCTTTGACGACGACGATATCCTGAAGAAGAAAACTGAGTAAAACAAAGAGAGCTAAGAAGAAGAAGAAGAGAAATCAAATCATCAGAGATGTCGGACTTATTCGACGCGTTCGATGACGATAAAAAAGGAAAGAAGAAGATGATGCGCACACCTCCTGGAGGAGGGTTCGTGAGACCACCACCGGCTGGAAGTAATACCACTACTCATTCTGCGGAGACGACGACGAATCTTAAACCGACCGCGAGCGCGTTCGTTCCCGGAGGAGGAGGAGGAGGAGGAGGATTAGGAGGTGCAGCCGCCTCTGGTGCTGCGCCTGTACCGCCTCAAGCGGTTTCGTCGACGCTCGATGAACAACGAGGAGATGAAGAACAAAAAGAAGAAGTAGAAGAAGTAGTATCGTCTGTGATGCAAAAGGTCGCGAAAACGTTAACGATTGGCGGCGATTCCGGCTCGGATTCCGCGTTATCTCAAATGGCCGAACGCGAACAGAAGTTAAAAGAAGAACAACAACGCAAAGAAGAAAAAGAAGAAGCGAAGAGGTTACAACAGATGGAAAAAGAGAGGAAAGACTCAGAGCGAAAGAAAGAAGCGGAAGAGGAAGAGAAACAGTTGATGGAAGAGTTGGCGAATAGTAAAGACGCGGATAGTCGAGAACATTTGAACTTGGTGTTTATCGGACACGTCGACGCCGGGAAATCGACCATCGGAGGGCAGATTTTGTATCTCTCCGGTCAAGTCGATCAGAGAGTCATCGAAAAGTACGAACGAGAGGCGAAGGATAAAAATCGAGATTCGTGGTACATGGCGTACATCATGGACACTTCGGAAGAGGAAAGAGCGAAAGGGAAAACCGTGGAGGTTGGTAAAGCGCATTTCGCGACGGAGAAGAAAAGATACACCGTGTTGGACGCGCCGGGGCACAAAAATTACGTGCCGAACATGATCGCCGGCGCCGCGCAAGCCGACGTCGGCGTTCTGGTCATCGCGGCGAGGAAAGGCGAATTCGAAACCGGGTTTGAAAAAGGCGGGCAAACCAGAGAGCACGCGCAGTTGGCGAAAACTTTAGGCGTTACAAAGTTAGTCGTGGTGGTGAACAAAATGGACGATCCGAGCGTCAAGTGGGATAAAAAAAGATTCGACGAAGTACACACGAAACTGATTCCGTTTTTGAAAATATGCGGGTACAAAGAAAAAGACATCACGTTCGTCCCGATTTCCGGATTAAAAGGTACGAACGTGAAAGATCTCGTCTCGAAAAGCGAGTGCGATTGGTACGGCGGCAAATCGTTCTTCGACACGTTGGACGATTTAGAACCGATGGATCGAGATCCGAACGCGCCGTTTCGCATGCCGGTGATGGACAAATACGCGGAGATGGGGTGCATGGTCATGGGAAAAACCGAATCTGGGGCGTGTCGAGTCGGACAAAAGCTCACGTTAATGCCCGGTAGAATCGATTGTAAAATTGAAAAGCTTTGGCAAGACGAAGACGAGTGTTCCATTTGCAAGTGCGGCGAAAACGTGAGAATGAAACTCTCCGGCGTGGACGAAAAAGATATCCATCCCGGGATGGTCTTGTGCCCGCCGAACAAATTGGTCCACGTCACGCAAGAAATCGAGTGCCAACTCGCCATCGTGGAATTGTTAGACCACAAATCCATCTTTTCCACCGGCTACAACGCCGTCATCCACATCCACTCCGTCACCGAGGAAATCGAAGTCAAGAAACTCGTCAGCGAAATGGACCCGAAAACTCGAAAGCCGAAAGAAAGTAAGTGCAAATACTTAAAAGCTGGATCCATCGGCGCCGTTCGAATTACCATCGCCGCGCCAATCTGCGTGGAAAAGTTCTCCGACGTCCCTCAGTTAGGGAGGTTCACCTTGAGAGACGAAGGGAAAACCATCGCCATCGGGAAGGTTTTACGGATCAAACCGAAATCCGAGGAAATCGATAACATGGCCAAGACGACCGGTGGCGCTGCCGTCTGATTTATCATTACTATTATTATTAAATTACTAAACAAACAAGAAAGAGAGAGTCATAAAGAGAGAGTCATCAGAGAGAGAGTTAGTTGTTGTTCGTGATCATCATCATCAAGTATTCATTAAGAGTGTGTTCTACGTATCGTTTTGCTCTCATTTTTGTAACGAACTTTTGTCTCATTTCGTCACTCATCTCATCGCTTTTTCATCGCTCTTATTTAGATATATATATACGCACTCACTCGTATGACGATGACTTCACCAAGCAGATTATTCCTTCTTCGACACAGACGACGTCAGCTCTGCGAGATCATCGCCACTTTCGGAGGAGCACGCGTGACATTTTCTTCTTCTTCCATTGAAGAAAAAAAGCGGATAAAATGGACGCAAAACCAAAGTTCACGAACGTTAAAGACGGACGCGTACGTGGCTGGGAACGGCGATTTCTTCCGGCTCGGAATACCATTAGGGTCATCAGCATCGTCGTCTTCAAAGAGGACGTTCGTTCCTGTAGACATACCAACGAATGGAGGAGGGAATATCAAATCGATCGCATCTGGTGGCGCACACTCGTTGGTGGTGACGAGCAAAGGCGAAGTGTTCGCCACGGGATTGAACGAATACGGCCAATGCGGGATTCGGATTATTAATAATGCTGATGATGATAAAGGAGGAGAAAATGGAGAAAGTAGTAATAATAACGCAAAAACGACGATGAATGACATCGTGCGAGGATGGACGAGAGTAGAGTTTAGAGACGCTACATGTGACGGAAACGTCAACGTTGAAATCGAAAAGGCGATATCCGGGCCGGCGAGTAGTCACTCGGTGTGCATTGCGCGAGGCGGGAAGCGAGTGTTCGCGTTCGGGAAGAACGATCGAGGGCAATTAGGTGTCGGAGATGCGTTTGACGGGAAGGAAAGAGAGGAAGGGACGCTCGTTGCTTTCGATGAATCAACAAGAACAGACGAAGAAAGAGAAGAAGACGTTGTCATCGTAGACGGCGCGACGGGGAGAGAATCGACCATTCTCATCAGCGCGAACGGGGACGCGTATTACAGCGGAAAAATTAAGACGGATAAAGACGAACGGTTTTCGTTGATTGCTACCGCGATAGAGTTTTTCTTCCCGCAAAAATCATCGTCGTCATCAACAACCATCACCGCTACCGCGACAGAGTTACCGCAAACCAATTCGTTTCGGAAAATCCCGGGTTTACGAAACATCGTCAACTGCTCGGTCACGGACGCCTGCGCGGCGTTTGTGGATGCACACGGGAAAACGTTTACGATTGGAACGACATCCGGGAAAGTATTAGGACGAGAAGTAGTAAAAGGAGGAGAAGAGAATACAACCACCAATGCGTTAGGCGCAATCGAGGATGTTTTACTGGAAAACGTTTCGTTAGGATTCAATTTCGCCGTCGCGGTCGCGAAATCCAGCGGCGCTTTGTTCACCTGGGGAGCAGCATTGGACGATCAAGAAGCGGATTCGAAATACGGTTTAAAACCTCGATTGGTTAAACACGAACCGCAGAACATCAACGTCGCGTTCACCAAAGTCTCTTCCGGGTACAAGCACTGCGCCGCAATCACGAGCGACGATCGATTGTTCACGTGGGGATGGAGCGGTTCGGTAGGTCAGCACTTCGAGGACGAAGAGTCTTCCGCCGGGCAACTGGGATTAGGGAACGATTTCGATTACCCGACGCCGACTGAAGTGAAATGGAAGGATCGATCGACGAAGGTTTTAGACGTAAGATGCGGGCAAAATCATACCATCGTCCTCGCTTCGCGAGAAGATTAGAATAGAACTTAGAGAATAGATTTAGAAACCGACCGCGTTAATAATATATACAGAAACCCATATCGTAGTTTATTATTACGTCTTCTAGTATTTGCCATTCATCTTCGAAGAGTAATTACTGCTGCTCAAAGCATCCATCAACTCCAAATGTTGTTCGTGCAACTTTCGAAACATCGTCGCGTTTTCTTCCTGCGCGCGGAGGAGTTCGAGGTGCAAATTTCTCACATCCGCTTTTAACGACTTCACCTCTTTTTCTAAACACGTTTTGACAACATCTTTGGTCCTCTTCGAAACTTCGTCAGAGATGGCGTCGGCCGTAATGAGCACTTGTTGTTGTTGTTGTTGTTGTTGTTCTAGAGTTGTCGTCTTCGTGTTCAATTTTTGCATCGCTTCGGCGGCTCTTTCTTCTTCTTGTTTATTCAGATGTCGCTTCTGCTCTTGTTTTCGCGGCACGTTGCTTTCGATTCTGTTCTCTTTATCGCTGTCGTTCTCTTCATTCGTCGTCTTCGTCTTCGCTTTTGTCGCAGGTGGTGGTTGCCATTTTAACCCAATCACTCTTCCGCACTCGTGCGCTTCGGTTTCAAACAAACATCTCGTCTCAAAATCGTCTCCGGAGTAAAATTCCGCGCCGCCGCTCGTGCTATTGCTAAAACCGTTCATCCGAGTGCTCCTGTACTTATTACTCCTCTCATCCATATGCGTTCTCAAGCTTCGACAATCGTACATCGACACGACGCCGTTGCCTCTGTATCCGACCGCTAACGCTTGACCGCTCGGATGCCACGAGACGGAAGACGCCGCGCCCGCGGTACCAAAAATGACACCGTTCTCCGACGATGATTGCATCCATCGTTTATTCGGATTCGGTATGTGTAAACACACCCCAGTTTTTGGATGCATGGCAACATCTCGCAATGAAACCGATCCGTCGTCGTTGGCTACCGCTATAATTCTAGGCGCCGTCGGCGAAAACGCAATCGAGCGAATGACGTTGTTCGCGTCCGAAGAATGAAAGCTCGTCTCTAACGATTCCGATTCGCAATCGTAAACGTTCAGATCGCCACGAGACGTCCCCGCGGCTAACATCATTCTTCTGTGCGGTGAGAAATCTAAGCATTTCACCGAGGAGGAGGAAGAGGAGGAGGTACTCATCATCGACTTTTCCTCGTTGATGTCAAACGCGCTCAAAGGCTCCGAGTAGTACTTATTAAACTCTTTCCCTCTCCCTAAACCAAAACTCTCCTCATCTTCCTCCTCCCCGAATCGTTCTCCACCTTTATGCAACACAATCTCCCCTCTCTCTGAACCGCACGCGATCACTCGATCGTCTTTACTAAATTTCACCGCGTTCACGACACCGCTATCAATAGCAGTACTCGCCGAGCGACGACCGCCGCCTGATAATCCGCCGGATGATACGAGTCTGCTCGCCACCCGTCTCGTCTTCAAATCCCAAACCTTCACGATATTCGACGTCCCACCGACTAACAAGTATCGCGAACTCGAGTGAAAATCCATCGATTTCACTTCAAAGTCGTCATCGTCGACATCCTCCTCTCTCGCTGGATTTTCTGCTGCAAAAGTCAACGGTGTATTTTTGTGCATCTTTTCCTTCTCCGCATGATCATCATTCTCACGCTTCTTAAACCTCTCTCTTTTCCTCTCTTCCTCCTTAACTTCTCCCACGCACTTTAACTGTTTATCCAGAACGACCACTCGCCCGTCGCTCAAGCCAATTGCGACGCAGTTCCCGTTCGATTTCGACCACTCCACGCAGTTGATTTCATTCGATTGGATTTTTGAATTCTTTTCCCCGTTTTTGGAGGAGGAAGAAGAACAACTCGCTTCCGCATATCCTATCGTTCCGTTGCTGTTGTTATTCTTGTCGTTGTTGTTGTCCTGGTTAGAAGGAGAGTACAATTTAACCTCGGATGCGCCCCGGCGAGACCACCCGATGGTCGCTAACATGTTGTTTCTTGTGTTCGTTTCTTGTGATGATTTTTTTGAAATTTCTCGAGGAGTTGACGAGTGACTTTAGAGAAAAGAGGAGACAAATAACACGTTAGCGGGATTTCATTCGTCTTCGAGGAGCACGCTGTGTAATACAAAAGAACTCTACTCCTGTTATTGAGTATGCAAAATGTGGCTTTGTGAATGACTACTATGGATGATGTACGAAAACGCTTCTTTTCTCGCGCAAAAATCGTCACATTTTTCGTACTGCGGTTTCTCTCGTTCGTGCGATGAATACGCAAAATGTGGCTTTGCGAATATTTCATCTCCGGCTCCCTTGGCTTCTTTCATTAAGGTTTTCTTCTTCTTCTATCGTTTTTGTTCGAGTTTTTGTCGACGCCTTTAATTCCTCCTACTTTTTGTCCGGAAGACGACGACGATTTTGACGATAACAACGCGACGAAACCGACGAAACCGAGTATCGTCCCCCACGCGATTCGATTGACCATCGCTTTCCGTTTCAAACCTTCTTTGTGTTCGTCCAAGCGCAATTTGCACCTTTTGCCAATCAAGTCGCACAGTTTAGCGCCATCGAAGTAGTCTTGGTCGGAGACGTCGGACATGTCTTTGTCCGGGCCGCACGCGGCGCGGAATTTGGTCAAGCCGACGCAGGAACAGTTGAATTCGCCGAGGATGTATCGCGTTTTTGTTTTCCTGTTGTTGACATCTTTTTTGTTCTGTTCTTCTTTCTCGAATTGTTCGTCGCGTTCTTCTTCTTCTTCTTCGTCGTCGTCATCCATGGGGATAAAATCCGCCGTCCATAACAAAGGTAACGCGTTATACGCCAAGTTTAACTTCCTCGCGATGCGTTGAATATCGTTCTTGAGAAACTTCTCGGTCAAATCTCGAAACAACGGTTCTTCCGGTTTGTAAAACGTCGTCTTGTTGTTCCAGGCAACCGCGGAACGGCCGTTCTCGCCGACTGGTTTCTTATGAATGATTTCGAATAACTCGTCTTTGACAAATACCATGCGTATTTCGCCTTCGCTGATTCGAGGGAGTAAGCGTTGGTCGACGACGAAAGCGCCTTTGAGAAGTTGACTTTGTTTGTCTACTTTGTCGTCGTCTTCGTTTTCGTCGTCGTTCTGCTGCTGTAAATAGTTCCCGTCCGAAACGGACGTCCAGTTTCCGCCCGCGTCCGGGTGGTTTTTCCCGCACGCGCAAAACGCCACCAACTCTTTAAACGTGTGCTCTTCGATGTGGTTATCGTTCATCTCTTGACAGACGACTATCGTATCGTCGCCGATTTCGAATTCCTCCTCCCCGTCGTCGTTCTTCTTTCGTTCTTCTTCTTCTCTACTACCACTACCACTACCACTACTACTATTACTGCTGCTCGTATTATTGTTATCGCTATCTTCTATCTTATTCATGTTCATGATCCGATCGTGCTTCCCTTTCAACCACACCAACCAAATCCCGCACCCGGTCGACCCTCGATTTTGTTTCAAAACTCTCGGCCACACTTTCAACCCTTTCTTCAATCCTCTCTCCATCTCTTTCTTCGTGTAATACGCCCGCGTATCTCTCAACCCGCACGCTAACTTGCGTATTTTCACCAGCGCGATTTTCGATCCCATGTTTCGTAAACTCGCCTTGTTCCCGAAGATTAAAATATCCGTTTTATTTTCCAACTCCTCCATGAGGTCGTCGAACCTCTCCTGATTTGAATGCGGCGTGATTTGACCGGGGTTAATCCTCACTAAAATCGCGTCAAACTTTTCCTCTATCACGTATTGTTTGAACGCGTCGTGTTCTCGAGGCTTATAATCCACTCGTACGGCGTAGATGCCGTTTTCGATTAAACCGTTCGTCAACGCCACGGAATCGTAGCGATAGCCGTGTTTGTCTTTGTCCATGGATATATTCACATTCTCTTTCACTTTAGTACTCTCACCATCCTCGTCCAAATCCTCATACACGTGTCCGTACCCAACCACGGCTATTTTATACGTTCCATGTATATCTTTCGAAGAAGAAGAAGAAGAAGAAGAAGAAGGTTGTTCTCGGATGACGTTCGAGCGTAAAAACTGATTTTGTGCCACGTGGTATTTCAGTTCCAGTTGTGATTTTGATTCATCTCGGTGTTCGTCCTCGTCTTCCTCGGAGAATAAACTCGTCATGGACTCTCGTCTCGACGAAGACGCGTGGTTTATGCCGTTGTTCTTTTTACTCTCGCTCATCGTCGCGCTCGTCTGGTAGACTCCTCTCTTCCTCTCAAACCAATCACTCTCGATATATATAAACACCAATGGAAATTCGTTTTATCTTATTCCCATCGACGAGAGATTTAAAAGAAGACAACACCAACAAAGTTGCTCTCCAAAACAGAAACAGAGACAGAGACAGAGAGAGCGTTTAGGAGGAGAAAAAAAGGAGGTTTCGACTCTTTAGCTCTCTCTCACTCGCAATTTTCTTCGCAGCACTACTCCTTTTTACGCGCTTTGATGATGATGATGCTTTTTACTCAGACGTGTCTGATGCGTTTACTCATAAAACACGAAACAAAAAGACTAAAAAATAAAAAATAAGTGTTAGGGTGTCCAACCCTAATTTTGAAAAGCTTTTCTCTTTCGCCTCTTCTTTTTCTCACTTTTGCTTCAAAGGGCAAGAGCGTTGAGAGTTGCGCGCGCTTCGTTTAGGATAGCACATACAGAGCTTTACACACATAAAAATGTTGACAAAATTCGAGACGAAATCGAACCGCGTGAAAGGCCTCTCGTTCCACCCGAAACGGCCGTGGATTTTAGCCTCGTTACACAGCGGTGTCGTGCAATTGTGGGACTACCGAATGGGAACGCTGATCGACCGATTCGACGAACACGACGGACCGGTTCGTGGGGTGGATTTTCACACCAACCAACCGCTGTTCGTTTCCGGGGGAGACGATTATAAAATAAAGGTTTGTTTTTGTTTTCTTGACTTCTTTTTATCGTCGTCGGTTGTCTCGTTGGTGGTGGTGTTCTTGTTTGCGTTGTGAGAAAGAGAGCGTTTAAGAGAGTGATCTCGCCGGAGTGTTGATGGGGTAAAATTGGAGAGATTTGAGGGTTACGAAGAAATCGAGCGAAAAGCGAAACGATGGAAACATTTCTAATCACTGACGACTTTATTATCTCTCTCTTTACTACTACTACTACTACTCAAAACAACAACAACATTATTATTAGGTGTGGAACTACAAGCTCCGTAGATGTTTATTCACCTTACTCGGACACTTGGACTACATCCGAACGGTGCAGTTTCACGTGGAACACCCGTGGATCGTCTCCGCGTCGGACGATCAAACCATTCGCATTTGGAACTGGCAATCTAGGAATTGCATCTCGGTGTTGACGGGACACAATCATTACGTCATGTGCGCTTCGTTTCATTTGAAGGATGACTTGGTCGTTTCGGCGTCGTTGGATCAAACCGTACGAGTGTGGGATATCGTCGCGCTGAGGAAGAAAGTTGCCTCGCCGGGAGGTCCGCAAAGACCGAGCGAATTGGATTTGAAAATCCCGCAAATGAACGCGGATTTGTTTGGTGGCGGTGATGCGGTGGTGAAGTACGTGTTGGAAGGCCACGATCGAGGCGTCAATTGGGCGTCGTTTCACCCGAGTTTACCGCTGATCGTCTCCGGCGCGGACGATCGCCAAGTGAAATTATGGCGCATGAACGACACGAAAGCCTGGGAAGTGGACACGTTGAGAGGTCACGTGAACAACGTGTCGTGCGTGATGTTCCACGCGCGACAAGATATCATCGTTTCCAACTCTGAGGATAAATCGATTCGAGTTTGGGACATGAGTAAAAGATCGGGCGCGCAAACCTTTCGAAGAGAAAACGATCGATTCTGGATTTTGTCCGCGCACCCGAACTTGAACTTGTTGGCTGCCGGGCACGATTCTGGGATGATTGTTTTTAAATTGGAAAGAGAACGACCGGCGTACGCCTCGCACGCGAACATGCTGTATTACGTAAAGGATCGATACTTGCGTTCGTTTGAGTTTGAAAGTCAAAGAGATAATCCTTTGGTGTCCGTGAGACGACCTCCGGGCGGTGGAAACAACTCTGGTTTCCGCAACTTAAGTTACAACCCGGCTGAAAACGCGGTGTTGATCAACTCCGACAGCGAAGGTGGATCGTACGAGTTGCACGTCTTGCCGAAAGACGACGGTCGCTCGGGCGAAGTCGGTAACGAGCCGAGACGAGGTCAAGGCGTTTCCGCGACGTTCATCGCGCGGAATAGGTTTGCCGTTTTGGACAAATCCACGCACCAAATCTTAATCAAAGACTTGAAAAACGAAGTCACGAAGAAGTGCGTCCCTCCGGATTCCACCGTGGACGCCATCTTTTACGCCGGCACCGGATCTCTCTTGTGCCGAGCCGAAGATCGCATGATTTTGTTCGACGTTCAACAAAGAGCCGCGATGGCGGAAATAACGACGCCGTTGATTAAATACGTCGTTTGGTCCAACGACATGTCTTTGGTTGCCATGTTATCGAAACACGCGATCGTAATCGCCAACAGAAAGCTTGGGCACGCGTGCACGGTGCACGAAACCATTCGCGTGAAATCAGGCGCCTGGGACGATAGAGGCGTGTTCATTTACACGACTTTGAACCACATCAAATACGCGTTACCGAACGGTGATTCCGGGATTATCCGAACGTTGGATAACGCGGTGTATGTGACCAAAGTCATCGGCAACGTCGTCCATTGCTTGGACCGAGACGGTAAAAACAGACGCATTCAAATCGACTCGACAGAGTACGTCTTCAAGCTCGCTTTGGTTCAGCGCAAATTCGATCAGGTTTTATCGATGATCAAATCGAACGTCTTGTGCGGTCAATCGATCATCGCGTATTTGCAAAAGAAAGGGTACCCAGAAATTGCTTTGCACTTTGTGAGAGACGAACAAACGCGATTCGCGCTGGCGGTTGAGTGCGGCAACATTGAAGTCGCGTTGGCTGCCGCGCAAGCGTTGGACGAGAAAGAAACGTGGCATAAACTCGGCGTGGAAGCTTTGAGACAAGGGAACCACCAAATCGTCGAGTTTGCGTACCAAAAGACGAAAAATTTTGAGCGCTTATCGTTCTTGTATTTAATCACGGGGAACATTGAAAAGCTGCAAAAAATGTTGAAGATTTCCGAAATGCGCGCGGACGTCATGGGTCAATTCCACAACGCGTTGTACTTAGGCGACGTTACGGAACGCGTTAAAATCCTCGAATCCGCCGGTCACCACCCGTTAGCATACGTGACGGCGAAGACGCACGGTTTAGAAACCGACGCGGAGAGAATAGCGGAGGAGTTGAGAGAAGCCGGGGCCAAGGTTCCGGATATCGACGCTTCAGTCGGAGAGTTGTTGACGCCACCGGAACCGATTTTGAAGGAAGATAACTGGCCTTTGTTGACCGTATCCAAAGGATTCTTTGAAGGCGTCTTGTCCGGCGAAGTTTCCGCCTCGCAATACCAAATGGACGAGAGCGAGATGGAAGGTGTCGGAGGCGATTGGGGCGACGGCGACGATTTGGATTTGGGCGTCGGCGGCGACGACGACGAGATGGAAAAAGACGATCCTTTGGCGAACATCTTACCCGGCGGAGACGACGAAGAAGACAGATCACAAGACGGCTCAGACGCTGGTTGGGATATGGAAGATATGGACTTACCGGCGGCGGATTTAGTCGGTGGAAGCCAGCCGGGATCGCCGACGGGTATCCAAGCGGGCGAAATGTTTGTCGCGCCGAGCGCCGGCGTAGACCCGAGACAAAAGTGGACGGCCAAATCCGCGGTCGCTGGCGATCACGCGGCAGCTGGGGAATTCGATGGCGCCATGAAACTCTTATCCAGACAATTAGGCATCGTAAACTTCAAACCGTTGAAACAAATGTTTGTGGATTGCGCGTTTGCGAGTACCGGGGTGTTACCCGGTTCGCTCTCTGAAGGCGACGCCGCGAAGATGCGGGTGATTTTATCTAGAAACTGGGACTCGTCCGATCCTATCGGCCAAGTCAAACCGCCGAATTTGTTGGGCACGTTGCCAATTCTCGAGGAGAAGTTGAAGCAAGCGTATAGAAAAGTCACGGAAGGGAAATTCTCGGACGCGTTGAACTTGTTCGTGAACATTATTCACTCGATCACTTTGTTATCCGTGGAAACGAGACGCGAAGTGGACGAGGTGAAAGAGTTGTTGGCTATTGCGAGAGATTACGCCGTCGCTTTACGAATCGAATTGAGTCGCAAAGAAGTCGCGAAATCGGATCCGAACCGAGCCGCCGAGTTGGCGGCGTATTTCACGCACCAAAATTTACAACCGATTCACTCCTCGTTATCCTTGAGATCGGCGATGACTATCTTTTACAAGATGCAAAACTTCCAAACCGCGGCTGGGTTTTCTCGAAGATTGTTAGAGCTTAACCCACCCGCAAACGTGGCCACGCAAGCGAAACAGGTTTTGCAAGTGTGCGAGAAACAGAACAAAGATGCCGTGGAGTTGAATTACGATTCTCGCAATCCGTTTGTCGTCTGTTCCGGGACGCTGACGCCAATCTACAGAGGCACCAAAGATCTCGCGTGCTCCTGTTGCGGGGCGAAGTACGTCGTCGAGAAGAAAGACGCTCTGTGCGATGTTTGCAACTTGGGTAAAGTAGGCGCGGATGCGACTGGTTTAGTCGTTTCGGAGACGCAAAGTTCATCATCGTCCAGGCGTTGATGATGATACTTTTTTAACTTTGGCGAACGAAGAGAGAAGAGGTATTCTAATAGAACTTTTACTTTTTACTAAATAACACAAAATTACAGTGGTATAATATTAACAACTCGATCATAAATGCCGCCTCTGCCGCCGCTCTAATAACATTATGCATACAAAACTACTACGACCTCGGTTGTCCGGAGACGATCAAATCTTCGCTCGATAAGTTCGCGACGATATTAATTTCTTCTTCTTCTTCCTCTTCTCCTCCTCCTAATCCTCCTCCTCCTCGCTCCTCCAATTCTATCTTTACACTACTAATACTACTACTCTTATTCATCTTCTTCTTCTTAGTATTCTTCTTACCAAACGTCGCTAAGAACGCCAATTGCACAACCCCCAACACGCCTCCGAACATATTCGGACTGACTAAAAACCAATCTTTCAACGCAAACCCGTACGCGGCCCAGGAAAACCCATTCACGGTAATCGCCACGCTCATCGGCCAATACAAACTCGACGCGTCTCTCTCCATAATGATCTGTCGCATCTCCGACAACGGCGACGCGTAATATATCGCCAAGACGACGTTGCAAAAAATCCCAGACGCGAATCGCTTCTTCCCTTCCTTTTCGTCCCCGTGCATGACCACGCCCAAGACAAACCCCATTACACTTAAAAGCGCGCAAGATACCAGTACCATCTTTTCCAACTCTTTTCTCTTCTTCTCGTTTCGCGCGTTTAACGTCAGCGCTATCATCAACGCGTACACCGAGACGAGCAAGCCTGGAAAGTTTGACACGAACACCCAATAGTCTTTAATCACGGATCCGTACATCATCCACCCGATGCAATTGCACACCACGATCGGGTACGGGTGGCTGTTTAAGGAACCCCACTCGTTCATTTTGCGGTATTTTTGGAGCTCCGGTACCGAGGCGAAGAACATGACGTTTGCGAGGAGGAACCCGAGGATTGGGGCGATCGTGCGCGTGAATATTTCCATCGATGCTTCGCCCATTGCGATATAGATTCGTTGCGCTTCTTCCTGAGAGTATGTTTTTGTGTGTGTTGATATCTGTGGTATCTTTAGTATTGCGTCTGATGTGTGAGAGATGAGAGAGAGGTCGTTGGGTGTATGTACTTCTCCGCTGTTTCCCGGGAAAGAGATTCTATCCTCTTTGTTCTGTGTGGTTGCAACTCTCACTGTCGCTCGATATAGAGAGTATGAGTAGTATTCAATACGATGAATATGTCTCTCTTCTCTCAAATTATCTCATCGCATGCATATTGCAACAGTACTACTGATATACTACTACTCTAAGTATCTGTCCTCTCTCGGTTACTAGTATTCACCGAAACCCCTAATAATAAAAGTCTGAAGAGTACGAGTCAAAGTAGAGTCTTTTTCACAACGAAACAGAGCAGTTCCCCCTCGCGTCTTTTTCCTTACGTATGCTTTTAAGACAGAACTGTTCGGAGTAAAAAAGCTCAAAAGAAGCAGTTGTTTTTCCTCATTAGTTTTTTCCTCTAGACTCTGGGCAGTGTGGTGACCTTTTAGGGGAATTCGTTGTGTCTTTTATATATCACACACTCTGTAAAAAAGGTACGCAAAGAGTGTTGTCTTCTTCCAAAAAAACAACAGCATCTCTCCTCCTAAAAGCTTTGTTCTCTTCTAAACGCTTTGGGGTGTGTGTTTACGCGCGCGCATTCTTCTTAATGCGCTCTGTCTTCTTTGTCTTCTTTCGTGATATGATCCGATGCTTTATTACAGTTGTGCCCGTTGAGAAAAAAATGAGAGGACAGTCAAAACCAAAAAAAAGAAAAAAAAGGAAAAAAACACTGATGACAAAAACTGACAAATTTCTCTTCACAACAACAACACAGAATTTTTAAAATACACGAAAGAAGAAGGATTTGAATGAAGAATACTAACACCACCATCGAGAAGAAGAAGAAGAAGAAGAGAGGAAGAGAAGGACGAAGAAACAGTAGTGTTTTCGCCATTTCCGCCTTTTCCTTGGTTTCTTCGCTTTCATGATACGTGTTGGAGAGGCGGCGGAGGCGTGCGTGAACCCGACGACGGCTTCGTTAGGTTTATCGCTGAATAATCCGAAACCGGCAGACTTGAGGAAGGACACTGGATGCACGTATAATGCCGGCACGGAAACGTACGTCGATCCTGGGGATTCGACAAAGTCGAAAACGTTGACGTATAGCCCGAGCGGGAGCGCGGTGAGCACGAACGCGCACATCTACAACTCTTTCGAGGCTGGGTTTTCCGATAAGCAAGATAAAGTCATTGAAGGTTGGGGATGTTCCACGCCGAGCGATCTCTATGATAATGCAGGAGGTTTAGATCTCGGCTTGGCGGAAAGTAAAGTCAGGAAATTGTGTTACGATTCTGTCGCGTGGTCGTTTCCGAACGTTCAAGCGGATGACTCGTATCGCGGATGCGTCGGCCCGTGCGGCGGACACACGAGCGATTACCATTTCCACGGACGGTATCACTGTTTGTATTCGCAATCTGGTGCGCACTCGACGAAAATTGGCGACGTCGGGCCGTACATCATGTACGGGAAGTGGGAGGATTTCGAGAACAAAAAGTTGCCGCACTTGGACGCGTGCGGCGCGCACATCGGGAAGACTCCGGATTCGCCAGCGAATGACGTGTACCACTACCACGCGCAAGACAGAGGACCGTACGGCGTCGGCTGTTTCGGCGATGGCACGAACTTGGTCACCGTTGAAAAATGCAGATCGTTATACCCCGAGTGCAACGATGCCCAAGCCGAAACATTCACGGACATGCCGCAACCGGACGGCACGAAAAAAACGTTCGAGTACGACCGCGATTGTCCGTGCTTCGACGCCAACGGATTAAACACCGGTACGATTACCGAGCGAGCGATTATCGCGGCACCGACGGTTCTTTCGTACGACGCGAGCGAGTGGACGTGCGGAAGTGGCGTGAGTTGCATGCAAACCGTGGAAAAAACGCTCGGGTATACCGATTACGTTGGTTCCGATAGTACGACTACTACTACTACAACTACGGATACTACTACTACTACGACTACTACTGATACGAGTACGTCTGGAGGCGCTTCAACCAAGGCGATGCTGGCGACTGCTGGCGCAACCATCATGGCTGCGTTGCTCGTCTAAATGAGAGAGAAAATGGTAACATTACGTATCAAAAGAAAAATGTACATATTTATGACGAGTAAACTCGGATTTAAGAAAGAAACGCTCGATAACAAAGAAGAAGAAGATAAAGAAGATAAAGAGGAAAACATATCATTAATCGCCAAGAATCTACTTTGATGATACTTTCTCTATCTCTGTCTCTCTCTTGAAAAAAATTTATTATTCCCACGCCGCTCTGTCTTCCTTCCCATCCTCGAACGCTTTAATCCCGGCGAGTTCCACCACGCGATCTCTCGTTTTCTTATCCACAGATTTTGCCTCTTTCGCGCGTCTCGCCCGTTCTTCTTCGCTGACGGCGCCTCCGGTGCCGTAAATCAAACCTTTCGCGGCGAGCTCTTCCGCGCGTTTCAATTCCGGTTCGGCTTCTTTCGCGAGCTGCAAGCGCACTTGTTCGACTTTTTCGTTTATCGCGGGCGTGTTTTCGTTCAGCCATTGTTTTACGGCATCCTCGACGGAAAGATTTGAGGATGATGAGGACGACGCCGTCTTCAGCGCGACTTTTTGCGTCTCCACCAAAGCTTCGTTCCAGACTCTCTGCGCGCCGTCGTGCTCTAACCACTCGTATTTGAATCTCACTTTCTCGCCTTTTGTGAATCGAATTTTGGAAACGTCGATGTCTCCGTTCTCGTCTTTCGGCAACGCCTTCCTCGCGTCTTCGTCGTTCGCGCCCGCGACGTTGTGCTTTTCGATGTACTTTCGTTGGAAACACTTCCGGTCGGCGGACATGCACGTCACCGCGTCTCTCGGCGTGTCTAAAAACGAGTTGTGGCACAACTCGTGCGTTTTCGGTAATGCGCAAATTAACGTTTTTTTTGCTAAATCTTCCTTCAAACTCTTCTTGGCTAATTTTGTGCCTTTCTCGTGGTGAAAATTTTTCTCCGAAGCAAACAAGGTGTAAATGTTCTGGTTATTTCTTTTCGTCGCTTCGTCTTTCTTGTCCGTTAACTCTTTCTTTTGCACGTCTCGATGGCGATTTTGGTTCCCGATTGCCGTTAAATCCTTATCGATTCGATGGAGCCATTTTGGATCGTATAAGCCAACTTTGAATCCTTCGCTCCACATGCGAACGGAAATTTCGAAATCGAACCCTTGCGCCATCTCGCCCGCGCACGAGAATTGATCGTGAAACCCTCCGGATGATAAGAAAATGGACTTTCGAAACAACATCGGGCCCATGTTCACTTTGTACATCCAGAGAAAAGGAACGCCGAGTTCGCTGTCGACGTACGCGATCGGGCGAGTCTCGCGATCGGATTCAAAGTTACCGCCGAATTTCGAGCCGTCGTTTTGGTTGGACGATGTCTTCATTCGAGAACCGTCGTCGTACCGGCCTCGGTAGGCACCCAACAAAGCCAAGTCTTTGTGACGACGCATTAAAGATAAACCGTCGAGAAGCCAGGATAAAGAGCTCGGGTCTGTCACGTCAGGTTTATCGTCGTCTTGCGCAAAGACGAGTAATTCAGCCGTCGCGACGTGCGCCAATCGATTATACGCTCGGAGTTCGTGAATATCGTTGGAAAATGACAACACGAACGGCGAATCGTGATTACCGGTTTGCTTCTTAAACTCCAACGCATGCTTGACCCAGTTATCAGATTTTTTATACCCGGAGTCTACGTTTGCCAACACTTCCATCGTGAACGAGGAGGGCGAAGATATCGACGAGTGCTTGACGCTCTTCGCCAACGCGTCGAAAATCTCACCCAACGTTTTCGCTCTGTTGAAGTATTGCATGATGAACGTCGCTTGAACTCTTCTCTTTCGTTTGTTAATGTTGTCGTTATTAGATGAAGTGGGACAGAACAAACTCTTTTCGTTCCTCTTCGAGGCTGATTTGCATCCTAAATCAAACGCGCCGTCGACGCCGCCGCGGTTGGAGTTCGCTTCCCATTTACCGTCCATAATGTCAATACCCTCTTCTTCTTCTTCAAAAAGTAGTCTTCTGTTGCCGCCGTCGTTCCTACTGCTGCTATCTCTATTATTACCACTACCAATACTACTACGCGATGATTTATCGATTCTTTTCAACTTCCTCGGCAATCGTTTAAACTCCATGCCTTTATCGACCATGACGGACATTAAGCTCTTCTCGGTTTTCGCGCACCCGGAGGATCCATCTTCACTCGTCAGCGCAAACTTTGCTTCCCACGCTCTAATAACCATCGCCGGTCGCTTCGCGCCTTCAAATCCGCTCACGTTGTCGTTCCCGCCGAACAGAACCGCCGCGACGGTCGGTTCCGTTCGAAAGACTTTCACCAGTGCCATTTTCGTCCACTCCGCCGAGGGAACGATCGCGTTCAAATCCGCGACGATGGCAAACTTCGCTCTCGTGAATTTCACGCCTCTCGCGATCGCGTCGTCGTAATCGGAAATTTCATTCAGCGCTCGTGTATCGCCATCGATAATCGCTAAATAGAAATCATTCTCGCGGAACAAATGTTTCTCTAAATCCTCTAAAACCTCCTCCGTCTCTTCGTTCACCCCGTACACGACTAAAACCAACTCCCCGTCCGAGTGCATCTCAGACTTCTTATCCCTCTCGTCCCCAAACGCCATCCGTAAATTCTCCGTAAACTCCGTCATCGCGTCAATCGACTTCGATTTAATCTTCATCAAAGATCTCGCGTGTATCGCCGACACGACGGCGACGGGCGGAAAATCTTCATGCGTAAGTCTTTTCCCACATTTAGTATGACTACTACTGCTACCACTGCTCTTATCATCGTTCTCATAAAGTCGTCTGGATGGTTTCATCGCGATCGATCGTGCACATTTCCTCCCGTTCATTGGCGTTTCCGCGGTATTCGTGAAGAGACTGACCTCTTCCTCTTCCTCTTTTGCCTCAAATGTCTCATCATCAAAGGCATCGATGAACGCGTCTCGAAACTTCCCCATTCGTTTCTTGTAATGCGTATTCGAGTCATCATCATCGATGTCGTTATTCTTCGTCTCGTCTTGGTCCCAATAGTCTGAATCTCCTTCCTCTTCGTCGAGAAACTCGAAATCGAATTCGTCCTTTACAGCGGGGGAAAACCTCCTCTTCTCGTCGCGCATCATCCGTAAAGTCTTCTTTGTTCTCGACAGAGGCGCGGTAAACGTCAGCGACATCGCGAGGAGTGAAAAGAAAACGACGAATACGAACACTCGTCCTCTTTTTCGCGCGGTGTTGGTGTTTGCGTGCATTTTATGGTGCGCTCCTTTTCAGTGCAACGAGTGACGCTTTGGGGGAAAGAAAATGCTTTCATCTGTGTGAGAGACATAAACGTGCGGAAACGCTGGACGAGGAGGACTTTTTACGACGATTGAACGATGACGACGGCGAGGAGAACACATCTGCTCGTTTTGAGGTTTAGGAGGGCCTTTTCAATACCATGACGAAGCTTTTGATGCTGTTTTCATCCGAGGAGACTTTAAACGCACATGCGGGAACATGTGATCACAGATTCGTGATTTTACGCGTCATTCGACGACACTTCACGCGTGCTCGTGAAAAACGTAAATCAACACAACTCAAAATTCCACGCGATCGATGTGTACGTGAAACGCTCCGACAAATCGCTCTGCTCGCGCGTAAAACATATTTTCGCATCACCGCGCATCAAAACGTAATCGTCATTTAGAGAGGCGAATTTCCTCCAACGAAGACGTTTTTCCAAAGGGAGCAACCCGTCATTCCATCGCACAAAAGGAACGAGTATACGGACGTCGCGAGGGTCCCCGAACCGTTCTGAACGCGCCTCACGACTCCACGTAAGGAGCACAATACATGCACCCACCTCTGACCCTCTCCAAACACCCTCTGTGTCGCCAAAACGTGCAAAACTTACAAAGCTGTCACACGACGAACCCGTGGTACGAAAAGTGGTTCCTCGGGAAATGCAATCGAGAAAAGTGGGAGCTGGACGAGTGCTTGAAACTGCAGAAGATCTTTAAAGCGAAAAGGAATAAAGAGAAAGGGGAGAAGTATAAAGAACGGTTAAAAGAGAGACACTTATTTGAAGAGAGGGAGAAGAAGAGAGAGGAGTGAGAAAGCGCGATGGAGGAGGGAAAGAAGGAGGAAATTCACGTGCTTGTTCTCGTGACGGGATCGGTCGCGGCGATGAAATGGGTCGAACTTATTCATAAAATAACGGACGAGTACTTCGACGATGAAACACATAGAGAAACAACGAAGTTATGTATTCACTCGGTGGCGACGAACGCGGCGAAACCGTTCATCGAGGCGACTGAGTTTGGCGGCGCGTTTCCCGCGGGCTCGCTCGTACCTACGAACGACGAGAACAAACGTTCTTTGGATCAATTGAGAAAGAAGAAGAACGAGAGAAACTATTCCAATGGCGGCGGCTTATACGATGAGGTGTTTGTCAAGTTGGGCCCGTTTACAGTTGACGGATACCCGAATTGCGTCGTGCAAAATTACAACGACGCGTCCGAATATAATCAAAGCGGAGGATGGCAAAAACGAGGCGACGTGGTGACGCACATCGATTTACGAAACAAAGCAGATATTTGCGTCATCGCGCCGTGCTCGGCAAACACGTTAGCAAAAATAGCCAACGGATTATGCGACAATCTCGCGACGTCGATACTCCGCGCCTGGGATTTTACCAAGCCGCTTCTCATCGCGCCGGCGATGAACACTTACATGTGGCAAAACCCAATCACGAAGAAACACATCGACGCGATTAAAGAAAATCACGGCAAACAACCTTTCGGCGACGGCGTGCAATTCTTAGACCCGATCGAGAAAACGTTGATGTGTGGGGAGATGGGCGTAGGCGCCATGCGCGAAACCGTCTCGATTGCGAAAAACGTGATACGGGTTTTGAACGACTATCTTCAGAAGAAGAAGACCGAGAAGTAAACGAGAAGTAAACACGTAAAAGTAGCACATATATATAGCAGAAAGAGAGAGCATAAGAGAGTAGCCGTCGTGTAATCATAACCGCAAATAATGAGAAGAGAAAGACCGCCGCGCATCGTCGCCCGAATCGAGAGTTTTCTCACATTTTATCCAAAACGAAAAGCTTCGTGTCGTCAGAATTCCTTCTCGCACTTATTTATTCACGACGACGCACGCACGCATCGATCGTTTTTGTCGAAACCATCATGCTCTTCAGAGCGGGCGTAAAACTCACTCGCCGTTGCTTTTTCTCCGCTGCAAATTATCATCAAAACGCGACGACGAGGAGGACTTTACCGACGAAATGGATGACGCGACGGAAACACGTCGTCGTTCTCCCCGGGCGGTCGGTGTCGTGTTCGGCATCATCCTCCGACGCAGAAAAGGCACGAAACGATGTGACGATGAGTAAACCGCAAGAGGTGTGGAAAGCGTCGATTGATTTTAAATCCATCCGCGAGAACCAATCGCACGTGGAGACGAATTGTTTGAACCGAAACGTGACGAACGTTTCCGTCCAATTCGTGGTTTCGCAGTACGAAGCGTTCGTCGCGTTGGACCAAAAAGCGGATTTGTTGCGAGCGAGTCGGAACGAAAACGCGAAGAAAATGAAAGGGAAGATGGAAAAAGTCATCAGAGATGAATTAATCGAGGAAGGGAAAAGGATTAAAGACGAATTAGCGCTGATTGAAGTTGAATTGAATGACATTTCCGACGCGTTGCAGCGAGAAGCGCAAAAGATTCCGAACGATACGCACCCGGACGTACCGATTGGAGGCGAAGAGTTCGCGACGGTGATGGAGGTTGTGGGAACGCAGAGAGATTTTGGAGCGATGAAGTGTCGAGATCACGTGACGATTGGTGAAACGTTGAACATGTTTGACTTTGAGACGGCGTCGAGGGTCAGCGGCACTCGATTCGTTTATTTAACCGGCGTCGGCGCCATGCTCGAATTGGCGTTGATTAACTGGGCGATGCAAAAAGCCATCGCGAAAGGGTTTGAACCGATGGTTGTTCCCGATTTAGTCAGAAAGTCAGTCGTCGAAAAGTGCGGGTTTCAACCGAGAGCGGAAAACACGCAGGTGTATTCCGTGGAAAATTCCGATTTGTGTTTAGCCGGCACCGCGGAGTTGTTGTTGGGCGGTAAGTGCATGGACCAAACGTACGAGGAGAAAGACTTGCCGAAAAAATTCGTCGCGTTTTCGCACTGTTTTCGAACCGAAGCCGGAGCAGCCGGAGCGGCGACCAGAGGCATGTATCGTTTGCACCAGTTTTCCAAGGTTGAAATGTTCGCCGTGAGCACGCCGGAAGCGTCGAACGCAATGCACGAAGAGTTGTCAAACATCGAGAAAGAAATGTACGCGGAATTAGGTTTGCACTTTAAAGTATTAGATATGAGCTCGCACGATTTAGGCGCTCCGGCGTATAGAAAGTTTGACATCGAAGCGTGGATGCCGGCTTTAGAGAGGTACGGGGAAATCTCGAGCGCGTCGAATTGCACGGATTTTCAAGCCAGACGATTGAACATTAAATACAGGCCAAACGCGGTGGACGGTAAGAAACAGCCGTTGCAGTTCGCGCACACGCTAAACGCCACGGCGTGTGCCGTTCCGAGAATGATTATTTGCATCTTGGAAAACTTTCAAAACGAAGACGGGTCGGTCACCGTGCCGGAAGCGTTGAGACCGTTTCTGGGTGGCATGGAAGTTTTCCGTAACCCAGCTGCTATTTGAGGAGTAAAAAGAGAGGATAAAACGAACACTGTTTTTAGTATTACTATCCATACGCGCGATGATACTTACCGTTTCTCTTTAAAATAAAAAATAAATCTCTCTCTCTCTCTCTCTCTACTAATGTTGTTGTTAATGTTGTTGTTGTTGTCGTTGTTGTTCTTTCAGTATTATTATATTTTATTGCTTAGCCTTCCACGCGTCGATCCACTTCTGCGCGTCTTGCGCCGGGTCTCCCGAACCGCCTCCAGAAGAGGATTTCCACGCGTCAATCCACTTCTGCGCTTCGTCAGCACCACCACCTTTACCAACACCAGCGGCACTCTTCTTCGCCGCTCTCGGTGCCGCCGCCGGCAACTTCGGCTTGTTGTCCTTGTTTTCCGTAATCTTGACGATAAACGCGGCGGACAAAACAGACGCGATGAACGTGACGATTTCGTTATCGCCGTTCGCGGTGGATTTGTTCTCCGC
>JACLAA010001070.1_pt1 | contig 36163 bp, 26 predicted proteins | sample 8027891 | NCBI WGS metagenome assembly JACLAA01 (sample SAMN15724900, study PRJNA655200) | protist metagenome | isolation source: fluorescence activated cell sorting (FACS) single amplified genomes of... | place: Spain: Blaines Bay Microbial Observatory, Mediterranean Sea | collected 2016-01-19 | reverse complement strand
GAAGCATTACCATTCGAGCGTCGCCGCTTCGTGGCTGCCCCACGGCGCAACTCGCTCTCGGCTGCAACAGCAACCGCGCGCCCAGCGCTGCCCCCCGCCTGCCAGAACGTCCGAACGTCCGCGACGCGCGCCAACGCCCGGCTCCGTCGGGCGTGTGATTGGGCCAAGAGGACCGACCGTCGCCGCAGGCAAACACATGTCGCTCCGCAGCCTCCTTTTCCTCGCGGTCGCGGCGCCGGCCGCGGCCTACGAGTGGTTCGGGGTGGTGAAGCTGGCGCACTCGTCGGAGTACGACCTCACGATCAAGACGCTGGACGAGACCATGAAGTTCTACATCGCCGAGATCGGCGCGAAGCCCGACGCGGCGGCGCTGGACACCATCGTCGACGGCGCCGAGGCCTACATGCAGACGTACTGCGACGTGACGGCGGCGGACGGCACAGTAATCGAGGTCGACGCGGAGAAGAAGTGCGTGGAACTCACGATGGGCACCGGCGCCACGTCGACGTACGAGATCCACTTCGAGGAGCACGACCACAGCCGCCGCCTCTCGGGCGACGACGAGGTCTACGTCGCCATCTTCGCCGGGCACGCCATCGCCGAGTGGGAGGACTCGACGACCCACTTCCTCAAGTGCGGCGCGTCGGCGTTGTGCGGGGACGTCTCTTCCAGCGCCGACATCGAGCTGGAGTGCGTCGGTGACGTCGACCACGCGGGCCACGACCACGGCAGCCGCCGCCTCTCGGGCGACGACCACGCGGACAACACGTGCGCCGTCGTCGCCTCAAAGGATAACGACGGCGATGGCATCGTGGACTTGGCGCCCGCGGGCGAGTGCTGCGTCAGCGTCTACGGAAGTAAATTCGACAACGAGTACGGCTGCGGCACGACCCTGGCGGAGGTACAGGCGGGCGGCTGCTGCCCGGAAGATTTCATCGCGCGGTACTCGCTCCAGCCCGGCGGGGAGGACCAGAACGGTTGGGACTGCGTCTCCTTCGTCGACAAGGACGGCTGCACGGAGAAGGGTATTATGTACCAATGGAGCGCCGACGCCATGGGGGCCGGGTCGTGCCCGCACACCGTCGACGCGCTCGATACCGATGCCGCGCTCGGGGCGGGCCCGCTCGTCGCCACGGCCCTCCTCCTCGCCGCCGCGACGGCGCTCGCTCTATAGCCGCGGCGCCCGCCCCCCTGCCGCCAGAATTATTCTCCGAGCACAAGAGTAAGACTCGACGCTGTGGGGGGAACTAGTGGGCGGAGCCCCTGGCGCGCGTCGTCGCAGTTTCGTTTACGTACTTCCATCTAAGCAGAACCGCCTCGGGCACCCCCCCAATATACGACACCATCTTGCGCGGGGGAGTCGCGCATTGTTACGGTGCTAGGACTAGTGAACAAAGGAGTCCATGCTAGCGTCTGTGAGACACTAGAGCAAAGACAAAAAGCAGCTAAAGCTGAAACTGTTTGTGCGAGTGCACGCAACTCCTGTTGATAGCAGACGCGTCGTTGGCAGCCCACCACCGCGCTGCGGCAAGCAACGACTCGCCGTTTATCCTTGCTGGCGTGTGGCACACCCCTAGCCTCGCCACCTCGCACGCGAGCAGCCGCGGAGCGCGCGGCCGCGGAGCGCACGCAGCACGAGCAGCGCCACAGCGGCGACGCGCAAAAAATAAAAAAAGATGGCCGCCTCCGTCGCCTCGGTCCTCGGCTTCGCCGAGGAGCCCGTAGCGGAAAGGAACCCCATCGCGGCCGCGTTCGGCTTCCCGGGCGCCTACTGGTGGGAGGCCGACTACAACCTACAACAGCCGCACCGCTACGCGTCATTTGACGCGGGCTCCGTCTCGGGCACGCCGGAGCGACGGCCCGACGCGCGGCGTTATAGCTCAACAGCACCAGCCTGGTTTTCGGGAACAACACCGCCGAAGAAGAGTTTTGTAGTGAAGCCGAAAACACCTCCGCTCACACATTTGGACTTTCGACCGCGGAGACCGCTCGGCAAGGGCAAGTTCGGGGAGGTGTATTTGACCACTCATCAACCTTCTGGAAGATTATACGCCTTGAAAGTCTTACACAAGCGCTTATTGTACAACTCGAAGCTAAGAGAACGAGCGAGGAATGAGAGACGCATCAACGGCGCGCTGGGGCCGCACCCCTTCATCATCCGGATGCAATACGCGTTCGCGACCGAGAAATGTCTTTGTTTAGTGTTGGATCTGGCGCCGTGCGGCGAACTCTTCCAGCTCGTCAAAGTGGCCCACCCCTGGAAGAACGGCAAGACGAAGCCGGGCAAGTTCCCGGAACAGGCCGCGCGCTTCTACGTCGCCGAATGTTTATTGGCGCTCGAGTTCTTACACGAAAGAAGAGTATTATACAGAGACCTCAAGCCGGAAAATGTATTAATACAGCGCGACGGCCACGTCTGCATTTCCGACTTCGGGCTGTCGAAGCCGGGCGTGAACCATCCCTTGCGGGGCGCGCGGTCCATGTGCGGCACGCCCGAGTATCTCGCGCCGGAGATTCTGAGAGGCTCCCACGAGCACGGGCTGGCTGTCGACTTCTGGTGTTTGGGGGCGTTGTTTTACGAGTTGCTCGATGGCTATCCGCCTTGGTTCACCAAAGATAAGAAAAAGTTACTTGAAAGGGTCGCGAGGCGCGATCTAGAATTGAAATTACCGCGAGGCTTGAAGCCGAAACTGTCGAAAGATGGCGAACTGTGCTTGCGAGCGTTACTCCATCGGGACGCGACCGTACGACTGGGTAGCGATGGCGACGCCCAGGCCGTCAAGGACCACCCGTGCTTCGGTATGGTCGACTTTCAGGGTCTCGCGATGAGGCACGTCGACCCGCCCTTCCTGCCGACGCGTTTCGTGGCCGATTTGCGGAGTGACGAAGAAGTTTTATGGAGTGACGTCAAGGTCGATGCGGATCGGAAATTGCAGAGGATGGATATCAGTGATGACCGCTTCGACGAGATCTTCGCGAAGTTCGAATACAGAGGGGAAAGAGACGTGCTCCTCGAGGAGGCCTAAGTACCACATCTTAATTGTTTTCCGGACGCGTCGCATGTTGTGAGTAAGCCTAGTGCGCGTCCGACATATGCTAGGGCGATCCTTGAATAGGGGTCGAGGGCTTTCCAAACATCGTCGACGCGGCACGGCGCTTCTGAAATAATGCCGAGCAATTGCGGGAGCACGGCCTGCAACTCTTCCCTAGCTTGTAATCCGCCGCGGTCGTCCGCCTCTACTCCTTCGTCGCGGTCTTCGCCCGACCGTCTTCGTCTCAGATAAACACCCCGGTCCGTGACGCACATGCCGTCCCGTCCGGCCAGCGGCGCGTCCTGCGCGGCGCGGTGCGGACCGAGGCGTTCCTTCCACGCGCTGACGACGGCATTTGGCTCGACGCCGACTACACAGGCCAACTTTTCAAGCGCAGCCACGCCACGCTGCCACGCTTTCGAACCATGCCCGTCGCACACGAGGGGCGGTGCCGCGCACCGCCGCCAGTACGTATACTTCTCGAGCTTTTGTACAATTTTCGCCGGCGTGCGGCCGAGCCAGCACTCCTCGGCCGCAGCCGCGCAGAGCTTCGCCCAGGTCCAGTCGTACGTCGCGACGGCCACGGTGGCGTGCAGCGACGGCTCCTCGCCGCAGGTGGCCGCGTGCACGAAGCCGCGCGGCACGTACAAGACGTCGCCTCGTGACAGCGTCGCCTCGACGGCGCGCGGCGCTTCTCTTTCAAAGTCCGCCGGCAGCGCGAAGGCCTTGCCCGCCTGCTCGTCGTTGTTCGGGAAAGGCACCGGCGGCACAGCATACACGACCCAGGACTTCTTCCCTTCGAGCTGGACGACAAAAACATCTCGATCATCAGCGTGCGCGTCGACGGCTTGGGCATGCGGTGGCGTGGCGTACAATTGAACATATGCATGAGGCAGGTGCGTTCTCAGTGAAACTGAGAGCCGCCGGCACGCCTCATCCACACAGTCCGCGCGGTTCACTATTAACGAGCATCCATCTAACCACGCGTGCGCCGCCGACGCGTAGTCGCGCGACGCGGCGCCGTCCTTCATGACGATGCCCTGCGCGGGTGGTGCTTGGGCCGCGGCGAAGATGGATGACAGGTCGCGCCAGCGCGGCAGCGACGCTAATATTGATGCGTCGCAGCTGCGCCGGTAGAGCTCGGGCCGCTGCTCCCAGGACTCGCGGAAGAAGTATTTGGCGCTGCGGGGGCCGAGCAGCGCCTCGATGCCTCGTAATCGGTTCTGCCGTGCTCTTGCGGCGGCGCGGCGGGCACTTCTGCACCATTTTCGAGTTCTGCGGCCTGCTATGGCCATCGCTTATCGCTTATTGCTTTGGGGCTGTGCAGCGCAAGCTTGCAGTGCAGCCTGTGCACTCACGTTGCTATTCGCCGGCCCCAAGTAGGAGCACGCTGTCGCAGCGTAATGAGGTTTATAAATTAGGAATTTGATAACCTGAATAATGCAAAGACAGCCAGCGCTGCACCAATTCAGCTGTAGCGCCGGCTTGCTAGTATCTTACTGCCGCTAGCACACCGTACCGGCCATTCGCTTTCCTTGCCTGTACGGCGGTTACGACTCATACGACTGGCCCGCATTTCTTAGATTAACCCGGTGCGCTGCCCGCTGCTCCTGAACTGGTAATTTTGGCGCCTCGGGGCCGCCACAAGCACCGAGGCACTATGACAGCCATTTTCAACTCCGCGGCGGCCCCGAAGAGCTACGAGTTCAAGGTCGTGCTGTTAGGCGACCGCGGCGTCGGCAAGACCTGCCTGGTCTTACGATTCATCGAGGGCCTGTACAACGCGCGGCAGCAGTCGACGATCGGGGCGTTTTTCCTGACCAAAAAAATAAAAACCGCAAGAGGCGACGACTGCAAGATCCAGATCTGGGACACGGCGGGCCAGGAGCGGTTTCGGGCCATGGCGCCCATGTACTACCGCAACGCGGCGGCGGCCGTGGTGTGCTTCGACGGGACGGACCAGCGGACGTTCCAGACGATGCGGACCTGGGTCGAGGAGTTAAGGGCGAACGTCGACGATAAGAAGCTTGTCATTGCGATCGCGATTACGAAGAGCGATCTGGACGAGCATCGGGCGGAGACGCGGCGAAAAGCCGAGGAGTTCGCGTCCAGTATAAACGACGCGTTGGTGCTGGAGACGTCGGCGAAGAACGACGTGGGCGTGCGCGAGCTCTTCGCGACCGTCGCGGAGCGCGTCATTGAGTTGCGGGGCGAGGAGCTCCTCGCGGCGTCCGACCGACAAAGGGGCCTGTCCCTGAAAACCGAGCGGGCGCCGGCGCGGGAGCCCGAGCCATCCAATAGTTGCTGTTAAAAATTATACACAAGTTAGTATGACTACCAGTGGCTCCCATCAGTTGTTCAGCAAGCTCGCCATCGAAGACTGCGTCCGCGCCGCCATCGCGGGGTATGGCAATGACTCGTCGGTCTCCGAGAAGTTGCGCCGCGCCCACGGCGCTTCAGCATTTTCCCGTTCGAAGTCGTCAAGTTGAGAATCTAGAACCTCCGAAAAGGAGCGGCTCGCCGCCGACGACGGCGGCTCTCGCGGGAGACGAGGAGGATTCGCGACAGCGATGGAACGCACCCGACCTACGGCGGGAGACGCCAGCGGCGACGCCGCCGCCGTCAGCTTCCGGATGTACCTCCTTTCATGCTCCAGCGTCTCGAACCGATACGCCACCCGGATGTCCGGGACGTTCGTCATGCGAATATCATTGCCGCCAGCCTCGTCATAGCCCTCCCCGAGGAAGTGCCGCTTGAACCTATCTTCCACGCCACTTTGTAGTACAGAATTCCTAGCGATCTCGCAGATGTCCGTCGAAGACAGCTTCCAGACCTGGGCCGCGACCGAGTATTCTTCTACTAGTGGGTCTTTGGTAAAATGTAACATGAGAGGATCATCGGTAGATAATGAGACATCCAGCCCCCGCTTGAAGTATTTCGGGAAGGGAGACTTCGAGAAGTCGAGGAACAATCTATTGTTGGATAACGGCGACATCGCGATGCCCATGCGCGCTAAGTAGTACAAGTACTGCAGCGGCGGACTTCTCCTGAGCTGGATGCCGTGGTTGATTTTTTTTGTTAATAGAAAGGCTGCGGTTAGGTGGTCCACATCGCCCGCCTCACCACCTGTGCGCAAATCAACCAGTGAGTCGGGTGCATTCTTCACGAAGTCCTTTCTCGGCGACAACGCGACGTTGATGACTGAATCGAGTGGTTTAGGACCCACACCGCCACGCCATCGAGCTGGCGTCGCGTCGATGGCGTGGAGGCCATGATGCAGCGGTCGCGGACGCGCCGCGAGAATTTGATTTATGCACGGCTCGCCGCAGTGGGGTCGAAACTCGAAAGTAGATAAACCCCGCGACCGTCGTAACGCATTTAGTGATCTTATATTAGCATATAAATGGTACATCCAGTAGGCATAAGAAGGCTCGTCGGGCTGCGTCCAGGTTGCTGGTGTAGCTATAGGGTATCTACTATCCAACTTCCGGTCGGGCTTCGACTCGTCATCGACACTATCAAAACCGACCAGAGCCTCCAAGAACGCGTGCAATTTCGGATGCGAGGCCGGATCGAGCGAAGCCTCGAAGAGCGGCCGGAACACGTTATCCAAGACTTCCCCGAACGACTCCACCAGACCAGATTTGCGGTAGATAGAATACAATCTGGGAATCTGCACGAGCCACCGCACGTTCGGCGACGACAATTCGTTATCCACGACCCAAGCCGCTAATTTCGACCATTCATCGAGCTTGCGACCATAGACGGACACGCGCCACTCCGCGATCTGGTATTTGGACTGCTCCAAGTCCGCAATCACTTCCTTGGTGATTTCCGCGAGATACCGACCCTTCACGTGGTTATCAGTCTTCAGGAAGATTTCCCTCAATCTCGATTGCCCTGCTGGATTGTACTTGAGGTTGAATCGGTCGAAGCGGTGGAACGTGTCATGGGCGTGCATATCTAAGGTATCTATCGACAGGTCATATGCGGTTAGCTTTAACGAACGAAACACGTCCGCTAATGTGAGTAGCGTACCATCTCGCGATAGAACAATGTCCCCGGGAGATTTCTTGAGTTTCGACTTGATGAACCTTAGTAGGTGCTTCTGGTTCATGCAGGCCGAGTGGTGGACATGAGTGTCGACCTTGCGGACGTTGTAGAAGTCGCGGTGCGGCACGGCTTTCTGCGCCGCCAGCTCCCGCCAGCCGTTCAACAACACGTGTAAATTGAATCGTTGTTCTAGCAAGGCCAAGCGTTTGAATGAGAGACTTTTGACGGGCCCGCTCGTCGTGATGGTCCTCAGTTCTTCCAGTGCTGAAGCGAAGTCTTTCAGGGACGGGATCGTTTCATTATCGACGACGAAGACGCCGTCCCTGCAAGAGAGGCGTCCAAGGTCCATCTTCGCATAATTACAAGCTTCGTGCGCCGCTTGGAGAGGCGTATACGTGAGGGGGTCCCTCCGTCTCAGTTTCGCCGTGGTCCGGGGTGTCGACGGTGCGGACCGCGACGGCGACTGGGGCGGCGTGCAGACTTCTGGAGTGTCGTCGACCTGCCACTCGGCGTGTAAATCTAAGGCTCGTTGGAGCTTCGCCGCGCCCACGTGAACGTCGTCCGACTCCTCGCCCTCGTCGTCGAACTCGTCGATGTGGATGCGCTGGAAATGTCTAGCTTCCTTGGCTTCGAGATAAGTAGGGATCTCCGGAACATGGAACAACTCTTGCGTTTGTTCTTGCGTCGACTTGTGAGAACGCGCCGGCGAGGCAATCGGAGGCGGCGGCGGCGGCGGCACATCAGCATCACTAGCGTCGCTCTCGTAGCCCGGCGGCCGCTCCTCGTCCACGCCCTGGAGCGCGGCGCTCGTCGCCCTTATGTGCTTGTGCACCGCCATCATGACCTCCTCCTCGGCGGCCTCGCCGACCTCGGCTAATGTTTCATCATCAAAGTCGGCGGCGGCGTCGCCGGCGGCTAAGGACAGGTTGATGGAGGACATGGTGAGCTGTGCGCCTACGGAGAGGCTTGAAAGAAGCAGTGCAGATCGGGCTGCTCTCCGGGGGGGAGACGCCGCAAATCCGGCTGGAGGAGAACGAGCGGTGGAGCGCAAATATATAACCGCCCGCAGCTGCCTCTGCACGTCCCCTGCAACTAGTAAAGGGCGCCGGCCCAAATCGAGGCTTTCTAGTGCCTTACACGACGCTAGCAGCAACTTTGGTCAAGCTCTTAAAGAGCCCTTTTGGGCGGCTAGACACTCAGTGGTCTCAAATTCGACGAGTTCTGAGCTCTTACATCCTTGTAGGCAACTGCCAGTCGAACAGGATGCTGCTGGGTTTGACCAGACTGCTCGACGCGCTGCTCGGAGACAGCAGAGCGGAGGAGCTAGCTCTCATGGAGGCGCACGGTGTAGCCACCCCTGAGGAATTCTCGCGCGCCGACCCGCCGTTCGATTCCTGCCTCGACGCGTACGTGGCTCATTACCTCGGCGTCGCCGGCGCGGCGGCCGGACGAGGGACGTGCCGGGCCTGGTGCACAGCTCTCGGCCGCACACAGACGATGGCGCTGCTCGTGCAGCGCGAGGCGACGGCGGGCGGGCGCGCGCCACCGCTGGGGTTTGCGGAGTCGCTTGCGCGCAACGACGGCGCGCACCACGCGTGGCGCCTCGCGCGGGCCGCGCTGCGCCGGCGCAAGCTGGTCGTCGGCGAGCGCTGGGCCGCCCAAGCGGTGCGTTCGATGCGGGCCGTTCGTAACGTCGCCACGGGGAGCTTCACGAACCGCGACCGGTGGGCGGGCACGCAGTTTTTGCTCTTGAATGAAACGGACGTACCGATTTATTGCCACTGGATTAACTTCGACGGTCAAATCGAAGTGAGGTCGGGCGATCGAGTGGAGCCGCGCCAGCAACCGCTGACACGGGGCGGCTACTTGTTCGAGGGCATCCGCGACGCGTCGCCCCCGGGCGTCTTCTATCACACGTCTGTCGTTTCTCACTCGTTCGCTATCTGTCGGGAGGCCGGCGGCCCGCCCATAGCCTGCTACCAGCAGCGCCGCTCATATCTACCGTTCAGCTTTGGCCGAACGTGGGTGATACAGCACGTGCACGGCGTCGCGGTGAGAAGGGGGGCGGACGGGCAGCTCGAGGTGCACGAACTGGCCTGCGTGGACCGGAAGCTCCTCCAGTCGGCGCCCGCGGACGCGCAGACGCGGGTGTCCTTCGACCACCTCTACGTCGCGCCGACGGCGGAACCGATGCGTCGCATCCGCGTGCAGCCGCTGCACGTGCGCGTGCCGCCGCGGGACGCGGACGATTTCGCCTGGTCGACGGAAATCGAGACCGACCTGACTCCCGCGCTGCTGGCCGACCGGCTCGCGGGAATCGACCTGCCGGCGGACCGGCGCGACTGGCGTAGTGGCCAAAATCCGTGGGAGGCCTTCCAGGACTTGCGGCCCACGCAGCACGGGTGTCCGATATCGTATTCTTACGTCGACGCCGGCCTCGTCGGGCAGATGCTCTGGGAGAATATCTGGCGACAGTATGACGCCGGGAACTCGCCGCCTGCCGGTCCCCGCTACGCTTTCGAAACGCAGTAGTGGTGTCATTGCGGTTCCTCTTGTAAGTATCCATGTTGTACGCAACCAGGCCCCAGCCGGATATCGAGGGTGAGCCACTTGGCATGCATGCACCCAGCCGCGACGGGAACCCGTGGCCAGGCTCGCGCGCGCACCGGCGGGCCCAGCGTTCTCCAGCCCGACGACTCTTGCGTCGAGCCTTGCGTCGTCCGTGGGTCGGACGCGTCCCGTCGAAGACGACCCCGCACGCTAGAAAATCGAGGCCGGAACGGCTAACAGCGCATCCAGCCACGCATCACTGCCCTAGGACGGTGAGAGGACGACAGGGCCATCGAACGGCCACCCACACACCAGGACACGCTGCCCCAGGACCGTAGCTCGGCCCTCGAACGGCCGTCAGCACACCGGGCAGATCGAAGCCACAGCCACCAGGCAGCCTCCCGCCGCCGCAGCGCTGCCCCAGCACGGTGAACGATGGCCGCCATCACGACGCAAGAGGAATTAGCAAGAGACGCCACGGGCGCCGGCGCGCGCATGACCAAGGCCGTCCTCAAGCAGTGCGCCGTCGACAACGAGGGCTACGAGAGCCCCGAGTTGAACGACAACTTGTACCTGCACTTCAAGGGCTTTCGGAAGATCGAGAATTTGGAGGAGTACACCGAGCTGAAGGGTTTATGGCTCGAGGCGAACGGTTTGCGGACGATCGAAAACATCAACCATTTATCAAAATTGAGATGCATCTTCCTGTCGCGGAATTTGATCGAAACGATTCCACCGACGGCGTTCCAGGGCGTTTCTAGTTTGGTCATGTTAGACTTGTCTGAGAACAGGTTGACCAAGCTCGAGCATCTCGCGGACTCGTGTCCGAACCTCGAAACGTTAAATGTGAACAAGAACGCCCTGCCCGATGCGGAATCGATAAAAGAACTCGCACTACTTCCCAATCTGAAGAACTTGCAAATAGAACGCAACGAGCTCAAGGGCGAGGACATCATCCAAGCGTTGGCGGCGCCGCCGCAGCTCTGCGGCATCAACGCGGCGGGCAACCCGTGCGTGCGCGAGATCCCGCAGTGGCGCAAGAAGTGTCTGTGCGTGATGCCGTTACTCGCTTACTTGGACCGACCGGTCTTCGAGAACGAGCGCGAGGCTGCGTTGGCCTGGCAAGAAGGCGGCCACGAGGCGGAGCTCAAGTGCAAGCAGGACTACGCCCAGCGCAAGAAGGACAAGGACAAGCAGTCGATGGCGCGCTACCGCCAGTGGCAGAAGGAAGTTAGAGCTCAGCACTTAGAAAGGAAGGCTATGGCTACCGATGATAGTGTTGGTGCTCGATTAGACCGAGAAGCGAGAGAACAACGTAGAGATACGGAGGAGTCGCTGAGAATCGAAGCTCGAGCGCAGGCGGAAGCCGACGCGGCCCAGATACAATCGGGTAAGATCTTATCTGCCGACAAGCCGGCGGACCACCGGCCGTTCCTCCCGAAGAACCACCCTGAATATATTGAAGAGTCGTCTGACGACGAGGACGCTTATTTGAAGCAGGCTTACGGCATCACGGACGACCTGCCGCCGCCTCCCGTCAAGCCGAAGCCCTCGAAATTTACTCCCAAACCACCCCCACCACCGGAAGACGTCGTCGAAGTCGTCGAGGAGGACCCGGTCCAGGAGGCGCTCAAAGCTGTGAAAGAAGTTGTGAAAGACGCGGCCAACGAGGCCAAGGAGAACAATCTGCCAAACGAACAAGTCGATCGGGTCCAGGAGTCCTTGTATCTGTACAAGAAGCAGAAGGAGGCGAAGAAGGCTGGGAGGTTGGCGAGAGAGCGGGCGAAAGTCGTCACGAAGCCTGTTCAGAAAGTGTGGACCGAGGCCATGGACACGCGGTTGTCAGCTCTCGTACGGGAGACGTGCTTCGACTTCGAGGAGGTCGCCAAGGGTCTGGGCGAGACGGTGGAGGCGTGTAGAGAAAGATGGAGCTCATTGGATGGCGTCGCCGACGAGGGACCGCAGGACTTTGGCGGTTTGCGGGGTCCTGTGGAGGGCGTTTCCGTGAGACGGGGCGACGCGCCGGGCGAAGTCTACAAAGGAGATAGGATCCCGACCTTTGATGAATTGAAGCGGCGCGCGGCGGCGCTGCCGCCGCGCTTCACGGTGGACCCGGCATCGCTCCCGTCCGTCGGCGACGTGTCCGACGACGACGGCGACGAGGTGGCGGTGTTTTCGAAGACGGACTTCGACACGCTCGAGTAAGCTAGATATGAACTTTTTTGCGCCCATGGCCCGCTACCCGTCCGGAGAGCTCGTGGGACTCGGCGCGACGCGTTCGCCCGTGCGCAACCGGGGAACCCGGCCGAAGAGCTACGACCGCTGCGGCGAGCCGTCCGGAGGCCTCGCCGGGACGGCTCTCAGGGTGGCTGGGCTCAGGAAGTTGCCTGGTCACGCAAGCATGTTCCTCAAAAAAGGTCTAAGAGCGTGCCCCTGAGAGGCGCTGCATAACTGAGCCATTGCCTTCGAGCTAAGCGCCGCGGCTGCCCCTGACCTCTGCATACTGAGCCATTGCCTTCGAGCTAAGCGCCGTGGCTGCCCCTGACCTCTGCCTTGCGCTTGCTACACTGCGTGCGGCTGTCATCGCTCCTGCCGTGTTAAACACTCTTACCCGGCAATATGGGCGCGCCGCGCCTCGTGTTGGTAGCCGCGGGCTCGGCCGACGCGCTGCACTTCGACAACGCGGCGACGCTGCGTTCGGGAGGCACCGCACCGCTGACGGCGAACGGCAAGAACGTCAGTCCCTTCTGGTCGCAGCCGCGGAATGCCTGGGGCCACTGGGATTACATTGACCTCGGCGTGACCGACCGCGCGCAGCCGCTCCACGTCAAGCTCGACGGGCCCTATGTCGTCTGGAACGGGCAGCACGGCGAAATGGTCTTCGATGTTGCGATGTGGAAGCTCCACGAAGGCACGCACCTCGTCGCCGTCAAGGCGTGCGCCGGCAATCCGGGAGGACCGACGAGGCTATCCAAGGACGCGTGCGGACGAGATTTTGTCCTACACGCCGACGGCACGATCGGACCGCGCACCGCTCAGCATTTGCGGCTCGGTGCGGCTGGTGGTGCAGGCGGGGGTGCGGGCCTGAGGACCGTGGCGGGTGTCGCTTACAGTCTTTCTGGTCTCGCTACCGGTGCGCCCACCGCAGCCCATCTTGCGTACCATGCGGCCCCTGTTGTGGCAGCGGAAGTTGCGACCGCCGCCGCGGGAGGGAACGCTGCGGTCGCCGCCGTAGCCTCGGGCGCGTGCAGCATTCAGTGATATATTACGGACTCGAATCGCGCTCCGAGCCGGGACGTTCGGCCTTTCCTTCCCTAACTATTCCATGATCATTCAGTAAATACACTAGGCCTTAGGATCATCACGATCTAGAAGAACACCTTCTTCTCCCCCACGCCCGCCTTGGGCATGGCCTTCGACGACTCCTCGTCCGAAAAACCGAGGTTGATCGTGCCCTTCTTCGCGAGGCCCAGCGCCTCCTGCCTTAATACAGCCATCTCGACGGCCGTCTTGCCCCACGACTCGCCGTGGTTCTCGCCGGCGTACGAGCGCTTGGCGGCCTGGTCCTCGTTCAGCACCGTCAGCACGCCGAAGGCGCAGGGCACGCTCGTCTGGAGCTGGACGGACATGAGGCCCGACGCGACGGCCTCGGCGATGTGCTCGAAGTGCAAGGTGTCGCCCTTGATGAGGCAGCCGACGCAGACGATCGCGTCGACGCGGCCCGATAAAGCTAAGAAGCGCGCCGCGCTCGGCAATTCCCAGGCGCCCGGCACCTGCGTCTCGAAGATGTTCTCCTTGCTGACCTTGGCGTCGAGGCAGGCCTGCTTCGCGCCGTCCGCGAGCGCATTCACAATTTTCGGGTTCCACTTCGTCTTGATGATGCCGATGCGCGCGCTCGTCCCATCGAGGTCCTTGAAGGACACCTCGGTGACGGCGTTGGCGTCCTGCACGCGCGTGAGCGCCCGCCGCCGCGGGAGAGCTTTGAGGAGGCCGTCGGCCGCGCAGAGCAGCGCCGCGAGCGAGAGCAGCCGAGCCATGGCTTTGCGCGGGGCTGGCGGCGTCGAACGCGTCGCGTTCCTCCTCAATGCACCGAAGGTCGTTGCGCGTGCTGCAGAGCTGGTTTTGGAGCGGGTGTTTGCGCTAGTGTCTTACGACCGCTAGCTACGATAATTTTGCTCGGAGCGCGTTATTTTGATCGCAGCGGGACTCCTGGGCTCGTCAGACCCTTAGAATTACACATCAGCAACCGCTGCCCAAGCCTCACCTCCCAAAACTCCGTAAAAAGTACCCTGCCAAAAAAGATGGCAGACCCGGCACCCGCAGCGGCCGACGCGGACCCCTTCGGGGAGGACCTGGGCTTCACGGCCGGCGACGCGCCCTTCGCGAAGCTGGCCTCCTTCACGGCCGACGACGACGAGGAAGAGGAGCCGGCCGCCGAGGCGCCGCCGGCGCCGGCGCCGACCAAGGCACCGGAAGAGCCGCCCAAAGAACCGGAACAACTCCTCGCGTCCGTCGCGCTCGAACCCCCAACACCGCCGGCGCCCGTCGTCGTCTCGACCGAAGACCTCGCGGCCATGGCTCCCCAGCCAGTGCCTTCACCGGAGCCGGTCGCGAAACCGCCGCAGCCGGACCCGGCGCGGACCGAGGCGTTGCAGGCCGCGCGCCAGGCCGAAATTCGGAGGAGACGGCTCTTCGGCGCCGAATTAGTAGGAGAACATTCGCGGTACGCGGCGCTCGACCGACTGCTGGGCCGCGGCGTCGTCGAGTGCGGCTCATTAAGGCTATTAGTCGCCAAGGCCGTGGAGAGCGAAGCAAGGAGCGCGGCGGGCTGCGTCGCGTTCGCGCGCTTCCCGGCGGAAGCCAGGCAGGAGTTGGGGGCCGAGCCCGCGGCCTCGGTGAGCGCGCAGAATGAGACGACGACGTACGGCGTGGCTCGTTTACTCGCGGCGCGCGTCGCGAGCGAGGCCGACGCGCACGAGCAACACGCCCTAAAATTGCGGAGCGAGTGCCTCGGGCCGCTCGTCGAGCTTGAGAGGAGGTTGCGGGCGACGCATCGCGACCTGAGGATGAGGGGCGGCACGGCCCTGTCTAGGGCTCGGGAAGCAGCTAGAGGCGTCGAGCGGCTTTATGACCAGGTTGTGAATGCAGGGTCGAAGGGGGACGTCTGGCTGGCCACGGTCCAGTACACGGCCGGTTCTGCCATATTGGCGCGGACCTGGTGTGATGCGAAAGCGTCGTTAGATTCATTATTCGCGACGGCCGCGGCCACGGAGACGGAGCGCCGGTCGCTCGAGAGAAGATGTCTGAAGGCCTTCCTGGCCGCGCGGCGCGAGTGCCTAGCTACCATTGACAAACTCGCGGCCCCAGACTTGGCCGCGGCAGAAAATGCCCAGGACTCGCGGGACGTCGCCGCCGAGGTCGAAGTGTCCATCAAGGACGAAGTACAACGCGTCGCCGAGCGCCATGCGAGGCGACGGCCCGCGCCGCAGACGCCTTTGCCTGAGCCCGCTGAACCACTGGAACCTCTGGCGTCGCCTCTGGTCAAGTATGCTGTTCTAGGAGAACGCAAAACCAAATTGACGCGGTGGCGGCCTTCTTTAGTGGTTGCGACGGCCGATAGACGCGTCCACGTCTACGAGGGCTTCTCGTCGAGTCCGGACTTGACCGCGGCGAACGCGCTGAGTGGACTAGTGCCGGCGTCGGACGAGTGCCTGCGCGGGGCTGCCCCGCCTTCCAAAATGCCGTCTTCGGTCTCGGAAGCCCAGACCTCCGTCCAGAACTTCTTCGCGGGGGCGCCGGCGCCGCTCGCGCCCTCCACCACACTGGATCTCCGGGCGACGCGCGCCGTGGCGCTCGACGCCAATACTTTGGAACTGCTCGAGGCGGCGCCGGCGACGGGCGCCGCGGCGATCTTCTCGAAGACAGTTGAAAGGAAGGTGCAGCTGCGCTTCGCTACTTCGGAAGCGGCGCAGGAGCTCCTCGCGTGCCTGCGGGCGCGGTGAGTGGCGTAAGTTGGATATTATGTGCTTTTGCTTTTCTGGTTACGGTGCGAGGACTCGTGGGCGGCGCCCCTGGGCGACCGTCGCCGATTCATCCGTGGGTTGTTTATTCCTAGTGTCTTACGGTCGCTAGCTGCAAGGTTTAATCGCGCGAGAGGCGCATTTGGCACAGCGGTTGCACCGGAGACTTCGGATTTGGCGCGCTGTCTCCTTTACCTTGCTGCGCTGCCGTTTTTGGCATCGCTGAGGCGTTCAGTGGAGCACACTGCAAGAGTCTCAATCTCAAAACCACTGCATTGGTGCGCGCTGCGCGCGCGCACGACCGAGCAACGACGATGGCCGCCTACGGCTCCACAAATTTAACAGTAGAGACGCGCTCCCCACCGAGGGACCAACAAAAAAGACCCTCGATCACGACGCACTCGCCCGGCGCCACCACTATTGTATATGACGAGGAAGCGGCGCCGCCGCCGTCGCCGACGGACCAGGCCGAAGCTCGAGTGATGCGGCGGAGCCTGGAGGCGAATGTGGTGCTGACCGTGGCCAAGGTCGCGGTCGCGTTCCAGAGCGGCTCCCTCGCCGTATTAGCTTCACTCATAGACAGCGCTTTGGACTTGATCTCGCAAATCGTGCTGTTCGCGGCGTCCGCGCGACGAAAAGACCGGGATGTCGAGTATCCTGCCGGACGGGCGCGGCTGGAACCTGTTGGGGTCGTTGTTTGTGCCATGCTCATGGGTGTGGGTTCGGTGTATGTCATCATCACCTCTACCGAGCAACTCACGGACATCGTCAAGGGCAAGAACGTGCATGTCGCCCTGGATCGTATTAATGGTACGATTATGGTCTTAGCTATTGTTTGGAAGGCTCTGTTGTATGCCTGGATTTCAAAAAGGCATAGTGCGCTGTCCTCCTCGAACCCGGGCGTCGCGGCCGTCGCGTTGGATCATTTCAACGACGTCCTGTCCAATTTAGTCGCGGTGATCGCCGCGGTACTAGCTGCGTGGTATGGCTTAGATGCGGCGGACCCGGCCGGCGCCATCGCCATATCGTTATACATCGCCTACTCGTGGCTCGAAACCAGCATAGAGCAGGTGCAGCATCTGGTGGGCCGGACCGCCGACCCCGAGTTCCTCGAAGAATTACGGGAAGCGGCCTCGACCTACTCCGAGAGGATGCAGTGCGACATCGTGCGGGCCTACCACTTCGGGCCGCGCTACCTCGTGGAGCTGGAGATGGTCATGGAGTCTTCTACGCCTCTACGCGTGTCGCACGATTTGGCTTTGGACCTCCAGCAAAAAATCGAGGCCTTCGACGACGTGGAAAGGTGCTTCGTCCACGTCGACTACGATTTCCGGGACGTCGACGAGCACGACCCGGCGTCGTGGTCTCCCAAAGTCAATGTCGATAGGAAAGTGCCTACTTAGTTTAACAGTTTTACTCACGAGTAGTCGTACCCCAGCGCTACGCCGCAGCACACCAGCCCGCCGACGGCCAGCCCCGCGCCCTGGGCGAGGTTTACGGTCCGCGCCGCGGCGACGGCGTCGTCGAGCCGTCGTACCAATAACAACGGGCCCTGGATCAGCACGCCGCCCACGATGGCGTAGATACAAAAGCCGACCGCGATGGACGCGTCCCAGGCATCTCCCAGTCCGCTCGCGAAGAACAAAGCGGGCAGCACCAACGTACGTATAGCGCAGCCTATTATAAGAGCGTACTCCGACGGCACGGCAAAGCAGGAGACGACGCCGCGCGACAACACATTCCCGGAGTTGAAGGCCACGTACAGCACCGAGGCCAAGTCGCTGTATCCTGACATCGCGGCCAGAGCTATCACGGACCCGGCCATCGCGAAGAACTCGATCCCGCACAAGTTCTTCAGGGTCGGCCGCTCGCCTTCCTCGCGCCGTCTTGGTTCATGAGAGACCACATTTAATGCGACGACGACGTCGCTATCTGAGAGCAATACTAATGAACAGAGTAACCCGAGCGCGGGAAACGACACCCCATACAGAAACGCGGACGACCCCATGCCGAGATATATCACGAAGAACGACGCCAGGAAGGACACCTGCATGCCGAGGCCCTGCGAGACCTGGCCTCCCGTCTGTGCCGCTATCGCATTCAACGTTCCATTGGCCGTCCACGCGCCGAAGCCGATCAGCGCCGAGCACGCGTATAACGTTGCGGAAGAGGGCCAATCTGTTGATGCTCCCAGTAGGATACACGCTATCCCTTGCACGATGCAAGATATGACAAGTCGGAAGAGTGATGCGGTCCTCAGACCATACTTTACATCAAATGTAGCATCACCAAAGTACTGCGCCGCCGTCATGGGCAAGGCGGAGACGAAAATGAACCCCACGACGTAGACGTAGGCCGTGTCGCTATATGCAGATGTGATCGCGGCCACCAGAGCTAACAACGCGGCCGCCGGCCCGATCGTCGTAAACGCAATGGCAAAAAATAGAACCTCTACCAGTAAGGAGGTAGGCGCCTCGGCTGGTAATAGAGCTGCCTCCTCGTCCTTTTTCGTGCGGAACTGCAGCATCCTGCTGCCGGCGCCCGGGGCAGCCTCCCGCGTCGGGCGGGCAGCGCGCGCCTTCACTAAGAGGGCGGAGTCTTCCTTTCGGGCTGTGGGACCGTGTGCCACGATGGCCAGACTGATTGGGGAGCTGTCGAAGGGAGAGGTTCCAGCCCCGCACGGTAGCTAAAGCACGGCTCCGTTGCGCGGCGAGGGGTCGTGTATGGGTCGTAAAGAGCACGGGGCGCGCTGCAAAACTCAGCTGACCTAGCGGCGTAAGACACTAGCAAGCCGAGGCATAGGCAAACGCGACGCCGCCGCGCAAAATTCGCCACACAAATTGCGCATATAGCACAGCGCTCGCCCACACGTGTGTGAAATCGCTGTGGCAACCGCTGCGCGGGGACGCCGCGCCGCATTCAGCGCCGAGGCAAGCACTCGCATCACTGCTGCAGCACCCCCACAAGACGCGCACCGATGGCCTCCGCCCCGCGCCGCGACGTCCACGTGACCCAGTGGGTCGCCCGCCCCGCGTTAGGTTCCAGGCACGAGGAGATGGGTTTGCTAGGCGTCGCGAAGGTCGTCCTTAGAATACTTCTCGTGCTCGGCGCGACCGCATCAGCACTCGTAGCCGCATGTGTGATAAAGTGCTTGGTGTTTCCCATCGACAAGGTCATAGGGAGGGCCTGGCTCGATAGGTACGTGGTCGCTGCCTGGGCGGACGCGGTTATCGGCGGTCCGATACTACCAAGAGGACCAGCACTCAAGCTGTCCGGAGAGCTCCCGGCACCTGAACGACGCGCTGGTATTCTCATAGCGAACCATCAGTTGGATACGGACTGGTTCTACTTGTGGGATGTTTGCAGGGTTGTGGGCGCGCACGGTGCGCTCAAGATCGTCATGCTCGACGACATGCGCACATCTCGGCGTCCCGTTGTGTAGAGACGCCTTCACGCCATCGACGCGACTCGTTTCCAGGAATGATGGAAGTGGGTGGTCTCTTTTAGGATTTTGGGCCGATTCGGACCGCGTCGAGACCGCGATGCCCCGCGCAGGCACGGTGCCGCTCGTGGGCTGGATCGCTAGGTTGGTGGGCTTCATCTTCGTGTCTCGGAGGAAGCGGCACGCGCGACCGCAGAACGACGTCGAGGAGATCCAGCGAGGCGTCTCGGAGATCGCCGAAGGGTTGGCACCTTCCCTGATTTTATTATTCCCGGAAGGGACGACCGTGAATGAGGAGGCCAAACGCAAGTCCGACCAGTACGCCCTATCCAAGGAGCGACCGAGGCATGAGTTGTTGTTGGCACCTCGCGTAGCTGGTTTTGTGGCGGCGTGTCGCGGGTATGTCGCACGAGGTGTACCTCTAGAGGATATTATTGTGTATGATGCGACGATGGCCTATTCTGGTTATAGAGGAGAAGTCCCGGCCTGGGACCTGGGCTTCGAGAGAAACGACGACGTAGACCTCCCGAACGCCGCAAAATTGTTTAAGGGCGCGCACGGCGACCATGTCCGCGTCCATGTGAACGCGTATCGGGCGTCGGAGATCTTCGAGGACGACATTCGGGAAAATGGCGATCAGAAAGCGACGAAATGGTTAGATGAGAGATGGGTCGAAAAAAACGCGCGGATGAAGGCTTTTGCGACGACTGGTGATTTTGAGGCGAGTGATGTCGGAGAAACCGTACTCCTAAAGCAGCCGGCCATGTTGTTACCATTCGCTTTGCTGACTGCCGGGTGGTTGGGGTCTTTGTCATTTGCGGCGTTCGTCGCGTTTTTGGCGTTCCTTGTCCTATTACCGGTGCTGCTCATAACCATGTGCGGGGCCTTCGCTTGTTGTCTAGTGGTCGTGCCCTGCATTGGGTTGGGCCTTTGTGCTTTGGGGCCTTTGGCGGCGGCGAAGCGCATGTACGACCACGATCGGCGGGTCGCGTCGCCATTGCTACGGCGGCCCTCAGATAAATTTGATGATGATGGCGACGAGCCCGTCGTCGTGCAGCAGTGAGCGTGGGTGTCGGTGTGTTGATTTATGTATTTTGAGGCGCTGAGGACGAAAGTGAGCTTTCCTGGGGGTATGAGAGGGCGCCAGAGGGCATGCCCGGCTCACTACCGGGGGTGACCCCTCTCGCACGCGATGCTTTGAGAATGAAGCCTACGAAGCGCCTTTGTTTTTTTCCGTTTGCGACCGACGCGTCGCTCGTTGGCTCTGACGCGCGCCGTCCCGCCGCAGGTCAAAGTCCGACCCGTGGGTCTTCGACGACGAGGGCGAGGACTCGGCCGACACGCCGCTGGACAACGGGAGTGGGACGCCCGCGTGAGGCTAGGGCTTTGCGGTGGGGGTGCTATCCTACTCGGTCCCGTGACGGCGCTTGGGCTTGTGTCGCTCCTGCGCCTGACGACCGGGCGGGGCCGGCCTCCCTCTGGACATAGATACTGTAGTAATTCGTTTTTTAGTCAAGGAAGAGGTAGATGCGGAAGGAAGGCGAGGACGGCGGCGAGCAGGAGTGCGACGAACGCCGGCCGCGTGGCTGGCGCGCCGTCCGCGCCGTGACTGGTACACGAAGCGTCGGGGAGGTAGTCGGTCTGAGCGGGACACGTGATGGGGTGCTCCGGGACGGCGTGCAGCAGCCCGCAGGAGCCGTTGATCAGTTCGTAGGCGCCCGGCGTGTAGAGGCCGTTCTCTACCGAACATGAGAACTGGAAGCCGGTGGCCTTCTCGCCCGGCGGCGTGCCGATGGAAATGTCGTCGACGACCAGCAGGTACGCGTTCGTGCCCGGGGCGCGGGCGAACGAGAAGGCGGCCCGCGCGTAGCACGCCCCCGAGACCTCGCCCGTCACGACGCCCGACACCGCGGTCTCGTCTAAGTCGTAGTACACGACGTCCTGCACGCAGCCGCGGGTGTTCGCCCACGGCTTGAAGTAGTCCAGCGTGGGCGAGCCGGGGTAGTGGGCGTCGACCTCCTCGGCCGGCGGGAAGGCGCCCTCGTCCGTGACGGCATCCATGTCGTACGCGGGCGTATTCGTGCAGGTGCCCTGGTAGAGGATCTCCGTGTGGCGCGTGTAGACGCCGAGCCGCTCGAGCTCGTGGAAGACGCGGCCCTCGAAGCGCGCGAGGGGCACGCTCTGGAAGGACCGCTTGTCGTAGAGGTTCAGGGCGGAGAACTGCGGCGCCCAGATGGCGTAGCCCGCCGTGTCCACGAGGTAGCAGCGGCGCGCGGCGGATGCGCCGTCGGGGCTAGGTGGCCTACCTCTAAGCAAAGGAAGTATCTAAATAATTAGTCGTCGTCGTCCGTGTCGTCATCCGTGTCGTCGTTCGGAATACAATCTATGCCTAAGTTCACCTCTTGGTGGCATAACGAGACCAAGCTGTAGGGCGTGCCCGGCTGGCTATATTGAATATGATGAAGGACCAGCGGCCAGGTGCTGTGCCCCGCAACCCTCGTGCCACCGATTCCGAGAATGGGGCACCTTCCATGGATAAGGTGCAATCTCCAATGCCCATTCCCATAATATAGCTCGAGGACACAAGATGCATCGACTAATTCGGGCAATCGGTCCGGCTTGAACTGGAAGATGCGCTTGGCGCCCCGGTCGAGCCCGGCTAAAGCACGGTGGGCGCGGTCGGCCGGCTCCAGAAAATCTTCGTTCTTTCCACCAGACGCGAGCGAGTCCCAGAGTAGATGGGAGGCTTGGCCCCCAGAAGGGCGTTCGCACTCCACAGCATCATCGACGAGCTCGAGAGTGAGCCTTCTTTCGTAATCTTTGACTTTCCATATGTTCTCGAGGCACTGCCACGGCGGGAAGGCGACGTATCTTTCAGTAATAGTGCATCCATCTGGAGCCGGCGGGGAGACGACAGCCGAAATGAGTCTATTGATAAAGTGCTCGACAAAACATAAACCAAAGTGGAAGGCCCGAGTAGATTTATGATGTAGCTCGACATTACATTGGTAGCCCTTGCAGACTCGGTTGTAGTGGTCTTTGTAATGTCTAGAACAGCCGACCTTGCCACTGATGTAAGCAATAGTAAATGCGACGAACATCCAGCCTTTATTAGTCAGCATGAAGACAGTATCAGGATGAATCATGCGGGGGCACTGGCCCCGTTTGAACATGAAGCACTTGGCATGTGAAGGGGCGTTCGCCAAAGCCCTCAATGCTGCCGTCGCCGGTTGGAGTAGTGTGTCGTGGAGGATGCCCTTGGGCATCATGGCGCGCCATAGTGCTGCTGCCGTCGCCGGTCCCGTGCGTGGAATTTTAATGCCGACCGAGTTGCGCAGGCTCGCGTAGGTTGGTCCTGGAATGGTCGCGGCGGTAGCAGCACATAGCATGGCCATAGCCATCTTGCGTGTTATCTTGCCGCCCTTGGGCCTTCTGGGGTCTAGGCGTGCCGGCAGAAGGGGCGGCGGGCCGCGCATAAGGGCTGCGACGTCCATGGTGGCCATAGCTTGCAGAGAGTTGCTTTTGAGAGTATTGGTTGTTGGGGGTAGCTGAGCTCCCCCAACAGTTATCCTTAAGCTTTTTTTTTGTGTTTCTTTGACTGTCCAGGAAATTGCTACGTCGATGCACACGCTAAGCGCCGCGCCGCGCCGCCTCGCAGACCCCCGCTTGCTTGCTAGTATGTCTATTGTTTAGCTGAGTTGCTCGTCGCTTTTGCTAAGGCCTGTGCCTCCGAAGCTAGGCCTCGAGGGCGAGGCCTACTAGAGTACCGACGCTTCGACTTCGACCGACTCCGTTCTGATGTCTCGGATCTTCACGGATCTTCGCGGGCTAAAAATTTCAATTCAACAACTAGTACATTCAAAGGCTTTAGTCCGCGACGTAGTCGGGCGCGCGCTCCATAAAGAATAAATAGGCATCCTTCGCTTCGCCCGCGTTCTTGTCGACGAGCCCTGCCTCGCGGACGATTGATCTACCGCCGTCGACGCCGGCGCGTACGACGCGGCACGACGCGTCGGTGTAGCTCAGGCACCACGTGCGCTCGACTCCCGGCGGGAACTGCTTTTCAATGATTTGATTGCCAAACAACACGAGTCTGATGCTGCGGAACGTAACGCGGAGCTCCTCGGCGTCGCCGGTGAACGTCGCTTCCAGGGTGACGCGCGCGCTGCCGCCGAACAAGCGCAATTCGTTCGCGTAGCGCCGTTTCGCGACGTCGACGATCTGCAAGCCGTCGCCGCGCAGCGGGCCGAGCGCGCCGTTGCTCGGAGACGGCGCATTACTATATACGACACGCCACGCCCCGTCCAGCGCCTCGAGCGGCGGCTTCGTTGTGCTCTGTTCAAGTTCGAGGCACTTCGCGTCGACGGCGGCGGCCACGTCTGCAGGCACGCCCAGCGCCGGTGCGCCGTACGGCGCGAGCAATCCGTTTACGTCGGACTGCAGTGCCTCTGCGGCTGGCGTCGCGACGGGTGCCGCAAGTCGAACTGACATCAATCTTAGGTACCGCTGCGATGCCAGCAAGCTAGTTGCGACGGGTAGCGCTGCTAGAGCATGCAGCCGCATGGCTATAGCTTTGGCTCGGCTGGCGCCAGCGATGCTCGATTCTTGTCAGCTGCTGCGCGACGGCGAGAGAGCACGCAGTCCACACTCCTTGGCACAAATGCTGCCAAACTAGCCGGCTACAGCCGACAGATCGCAGGCCAAAAATGATCAGCTAGCGTAATGTAAGACACTAGCAAACTCGGCCAACCGCTGTGGGGCGCTGCAGGCTCCGAGGCACTGGGGCAGCACAATAATAGCGTAACGCGAAGCACCAAGCAAGCCACGGAGACGCCGGCCGCCGCGCCAAGGGATAATGCCTGTCGTGCGCCTGCCGGCCACGCCGGACGGCGGGCAGCCCCCGCGCCTGCGGCCCGAGGACATCGCCGAGATCCCTCCCTTTAGACCGAGCTTCAAGCCCGAGGACCTCGCCGAGATCCCGCCTTTCCGCGGTGCTTTAGATGAGATCCCGCCGTGGCAGCCGCCTGTGACGACGAGTCCGGTTTCGAGCAACCCGGAGGGCCCCGACTTCATCGATGATGATGCGAGCTACGACGACGCGCCCGTCACAAATGATGCGGGCACGGAGTACTGTGTGCTCTGCGCGCGCGCCGTTGAGCTATCTGCGGACGGCAAGCACGCGGAGGCGGCGGCGCAGATGGACGCGGCTCTGGCGACGGGCCTGGCGTCGGAGGACCCGGTCATGCTCACGACGGCGCGCGTCGATGGAGACAGGGCCTACTTCGGCAACGGTCTACTGAGTGAGAGGGTCGAAGTCGTCGAAGGCGACTCGCTCCTCCATTTATTGCTGCGGAACGAGGCGGCCGTCGATACTGTAAGTGCGTGCCTGAAGGGCGGCGCCGACGTGCGCGCCGTCAACGCGCGGGGCGAGCACTGCGTCGGCCTCGCGCGCAAGGCGCGCGCCCGGGCGGGCCAGCGCCGCGGCAGTTCCGAGACGGCCACCGCCGAGGCCGCCGCGCGCCGCGAGGTCGCGGCGCAGGTCGCGCAGCTCGTCGACAAGAAGGCCGCGCAGGGCGGCGCGCCGCCGCGGATCTCGATGGGCACGCCCCAAAAATCGCCGTCGACGCCCAAGTCGCCCGGCCGGCGGCTCGTTACGACGCCGAACAAGCGGGGCGCGCAGTCGCCCATCTCGGCGGCCCGCGAGGTCGACTGCTGGCGGCGCGTGGCCGCGCGCGCGACCGAGGCCGCGGACGCCGTCGAGGCTAAAGTGCGGGGCTTCGTGGTCGAGGGCGACCCGGACCAAATGGGCGAGCGGGCCGTGACGGCGACGCGGACGACGCTGGCCGAGGCTTTGGCTTGTAGAGGAGAGACGTCTTCCGACGCGGAATTATATGCAAGGGATTTGCAAAGGTTACGGGACGACTGCCGCATCTCGCAAACCGCCGAGGGCGAGGCGCGGTCTTTATATGTCGAGCTCGAGGCGGCCCACGAGGAGTTGCTGGTGCGAGCCCAGGAGACGGAGGCTGAGTGCCGGAGGTGGCGTGCTGTGTCCTTCGTGAACCTCCACGCCATCGAGCTGCCGCAGTTATGGGGACGACGTCGCGTCGATCGTCCGAAATTTGATTTCCACACAGGTGGCGCGAGGGCGACGAGCGAAAAAAACACCGCCGCGAGCGCGCGCGCCTCGAGAACGAGCGCGACGCGCTGCGCGACGAGAACGACGCGCTGCGGGCCGAGATGGCGAAATGGCGCGCCTGGGTGAAAGAGCGCGGCGACACGCTCGAGGCCTACGGCCGGCGCGAGGTCCAAGCTGAGCTCGACCAAGCACGCGCTCGCCTGAACAAAGTACTAAAAATGACGGAGGCGCTCCAGGCGAAGAACGTCCAGAAAGCGGCGGAGCTGGGACTCGCGAAGCGGCGGCCCCAGAGCGCGCGGCCTCGGACAAAGGTCGCGATGAGCGCGTCTCTCTCGCAACTGCCGGCCGTCTAGTAAGTGTTACTCTTGAGCGTCCTACGTCGCCCGCATGACGATCCAGTAGATGAGGTAGGCGAGCGACGCCGCGCAGACGGCAAACCAGCCGACGCAGCAGAGCACTCCCAGCGGGTCGTTCTTAATGTCGTAGCCGATCTCCTTGCACGTCGGGCAGTCGTTCCGCGGCCGCAGGCACGGCATCGTGCGCTTGCAGATCCGCGCGACGCAACACCCCGGGTCCTCGACGTCTTCATTATCAACGAGCCGCGTCGTCTCCGTCACGGACGTCGGCGTCTCCGTGGGCGGCATCGGGTTGTGCGTGGTTCGCGGTTCGGCCATCATGGTTGTTGGTTTTCTGGCGCGGGCTCCGCCGCGGAGTTCCAGGACAGGTTTTTCACTTGCGTTGAGTCACGCGCACGAGCCGGCGCGCGGGGCAATTTAGCTTTTTGCCTCTGTTCCAACCTTGGGACCTATTTTTCGCGGTTTGCGCGAGCAACTCGCGGCCGTGAGTCGAAAGGAATACGATCAGAGCGTACGGTGCGTCGTGAAACTGCGCTATTTGATGGCCAGCGCAGCGGTAGGACAGGCAAAAGCGCCTGGGAAAACCCGTGCGGCCAGTCAGAAGACGCATCTTTTCGCGACGACGCCTCTGAGTACCAAACAGAAGATTATGTGCAGGCCAGGCAGGAGGTGGGGGTGGGGGCCCCGCTTCGACGCGCCTGGCGCGGGGCGAACGGTACGGGGCAGGAGCGCCGCCACGCGATTTTTCGGCGCGTATTCCATAAAGCGAGACCTGGAGAAGTATCCTTTCACGACGACACTTCCCGCGACGCGAGGCGAGGCGGCCAGGCAGCAGAGCTGATTGACAGAGCTTGATCGTGGTGCATTGCCAGTGTGGCACCTGTGCTTTGCCACGGATCGTCTGGAGCCTGCAATAACGTTTGTACATATATTTCCAGAGCGCAGCACAATTTTGAGCCGACGAGCACGCTTTGCACAGCTCATACAGCTGAGTGCTCTCACACACAAGCAGGCAGCCCCACGCCATCAGCGCGATACACGTTCGAAGAACTATGCGCCTGCTCTTGCTGCTCGTCGCCGCGAGCGTGCATGCCGTGAAGGAGAAGGCGACCGGCTTCGACTTCCCGAAGAAAAACAAGCTCGGCGCGCTGCGAGGACTCGGCGTGCGCACGAAGGGCCCGATCAAGGTCTATGCCGTGGGCCGCTACGATAAAGGATTCTTACTAAAAATGAAGATGGGCGTCGGCGCGGAAAAGATGAGTAACGCGCTTGTCGACGCCGTGAAGCCGCGGTGCTCCGACAATGCGGCCGTCGACCAGTTCAAGGAGTTGATGGTGAGCGGCCTGCCCGACGGCTGCAAGAAGGGCATGGAGCTCGGTTTCGACACGTCGGGCGGGAAGCTCGGGCTGACCGTGAACGGGCGGGGCCGGGGGAGCGTGTCCTCCAGAAAGCTGTGCGGCGCCTTCGAGGGCGTCTACACCGACTCGAAGGCCGTCTGCAAGCTGAACGCCGTCGAGGACGAGTAAGCTGATGCTAGTGTCTTACAAACCGCTAGGTTGGTATCAAACTGAAAATACGCAAGCGCGTTATCTCGTGTTCTGATAACTTAGAGCACACGCAGAGAGGCGGTAGAACAGCGCACATGATGACTGCACAACACGCAGACCCAAAATCCGCTCTTCCGCAGCTGCCGCCGACGCGTTATCAGCGCCGAAGCGCAGCCGAGCGTTCGTTCGCCCTGAACGCCGTGCCGGAGCCGCCTGAAGAGCCACCGCTCCACAGTTTGCCTCGTGACCTCCTCCGCGCGCACGTGTTCGAGGCCGTCTCTCTCTGGGATTTAGGAAGACTCGGCTGCGCGGCGTCGTGGCTGGCCGAAGCCGTGTTCGACGACCAGAAGGCCTGGGAGCGGCGCAACGGCCTCCTCGTCGGGGGCCTGCAGTGCATGCACGGCGGCGTCCTCGGGGCGACACGCGCGGGCCGCGTCGCGGAGCGGTGCTGGACAGGCATCCTGGCCGCGGCCACGGAGGCGCCGCAGCCCACTACAATCACGCCGCACTGCGCGGCATCCTGGGTCGCCGTCAACGTCGAGGCGCGGCGGCGCGCCGAGGCGGCGGCGGTGGCCGCGCGGCCCGGCGCGCCGTGCGCGCTGCCGCCCCAAGGTGCGCGCGCCCGCGCCGCGTCCATCGACGCCGAGGCCTCTCTGGATGGATTCCTCGAGGACGCCTACGCGTTGGCCGCTTTGGCGACGCCGTCGGAGCTGACGCAGCTCATTGCCGAGGCCGGCGGCACGGCGCGGGCCGTGAGCCTCGTCGCGACGTTCCTGCGCGTCGTCGACGGCCACCAGCTGGGCCTCGGCACGGGCGTCGACGCGCTCGCGCCCGTCGCCCGGGACGCGAAGCTGCGGGAGGCGCTCCGCGCGGCCGCCGCGGCGGACAACGGCTACGACTACCGCTGCGTGGTCTGGGACCTCGGGGGCCTGCAGCTCTACCGCCTGCGCGACGCCGTCCGGTGGTCGGAGAGCAGCCCGCGGTGCGTCGCGAGCGGCGCCCTCTTCTTCCTCGAGCGGGACACGTTCGTCCCGGCGCGCCACGTGATGCAGGCCGCGAACACGGGCTTCCTCGAGCAAATCCATGACCAGAACCAGCTCAAGGTCGCGGCCGCGGCGGCGGGGCGGTTCGTCGGCTTCCTCGAGGACAACTTCGGGCGGACGCTGCCGGCCGGCGTGCGGAAGCCCGTGTTCCAGGTGCGGGTAACGACATAGTTTTTTCCTTTTGAGTGCAACTTGAAAGATACTTAGGAACAGGGCTCGCCAGCAGCCAGGAGGCGAGGGGTATTTTACGCGTCGCTGGTTGCCATCGCGGCCAGCGCCTCGCGGACGGCCCTCACAGAGGCCTCACTGGGCCTCACACTGCTGCCGTCGCGGGCACGGAGTGCGGCTCGCGAGCGTCGCAACTCCCGCTCAATCCCCGAGGTGAGTGGGTGCGCCCCACCGAGCCAACGCCGCGCAATTCGTGCAGTGTCCTCGAGCGTTGCCGCGCTCTCGCGGAGATCGTCGAGCGTGGCGTCGGCGTCCTCGAAGAGCGCACTCGCATAAGACGTTCTCATTGCGAGCGTGATATCATGATTCTCCCCGAGAACGCGTCGCGACACGGGTGTCATTTTTAGCAACAGTGACTTGGCTTCATCGAAGCGCTCCAGTAAACGAAGGGAATTCGTAAGGCTGTGGGCCGTTCTGATTGTGTTCTCATTTTCCTCGCCATTGAGCTTCAGACATCCGGAGTAAACGTCTCGCTCCATGCTTAGGGCCTTCTCCTGGTGTCCAAGATCTGCGTACGTCATTGCAAGATTGCTCAGCGTGACAAGAATGTTTTCTTCTGGTGCGCCAAGGCGCCGCATCATAGACAGCTCGGCCTCTTTCAAGACCAGCGCGTCCTCGTGGTGTTTTGCCGCGAATAAACCGTTCCCAAGCAGATTCATTGCGTTGCTCCGAATCTGGTCCGTCTCCGGCCGCCCCACGTATGTCTTCCAGCACGCCCACCCGAGCGCGTGATACACGACGCCGTGGTACCGCTGCTCGCAGAGACCGCAAACGGCCCACCGATGCCACCTCTCATTCAACGCCTTAACGCCCAGATTGTTCTCCTCCGCCTCCGCGAACAAAATCTTTGCCTGCTCCGCCAGGCACGATACGTGCGCAAAGCCGGCCGTCCCGCGGCACGCGCACATGCGCACAAGGCCCTCCTTCGTTTTCCAGTGGAGGGCCTGCGTGCAGATGTAGCACGTCTGGCCCTTCGTGTCGTCCGCGCAATTCTCGACCGCGACCGCGATGGCCTCCTTTAATTTTTTGCCGGCGTTGTAGGCTTCGGCGCCGCCTGCTTTTTTTATTTTCTTGCAGAGCTGGTCATGACCGCCCTCTTTCCAGTGCTGCACCTGGCATTCGGCTCCGCAGTAGCGCGTGCTGCAGCGGCCGCACCTCTTTCCGCCGGTGCCAAGCTCGGTAGCGCAGACGGCGCACTGCGTGAGGATCATGTCGAACCCCAATGCGTCGTCGGAAAGGGCAGCGCGTGAACAGAGCAATTGAGAGGCCACATCGAGATGACCCTGGCGGCTCCGTCGAGTTTCGGTCGTCCCTGGGATTTGAAAGACGTCTGCCGCGGGGGAACCGGGTACAAGGGATCACCTCGACCCGTCAAAATTTCTAGTGTGTCTTGACACTCTAGCCTTTCATCTCGGCGACGAGCGGGCTGTAGCCTCTAAAGCGCTCGCTGCGGACCAACCAGTGGTCGCCAGCTGACGCGCGCAGCCATAAATTTAGAGTTAGACACCGAGGCGCAGCGCCGGCGAGCGGCGACGCGCCAGCGGCCAGCCTCGCTAGCATCATGGCTAATCAGTATTTTTACGTGCGCAGCGGCGTCCGGCCAAACAACGCGCGCCAGAGGGCTCTACGAGAGACAACACGTGGACGCGCGCCAGCACAGCGGTCGGCGGTGCGCACGGCTGGGGCGCGGCGCCGCGGGAGAGCTCTCTCGGCGACGACGCGTAAGCGGTGAGAGACCCGCATTACGCCATCGAGCAGACGTCGCAGCACACACACGTCGCGCCACACCGCTCACCCTTTCCTCACACAGAAACCCGAGAATGCGCTCAAGCGCGCGAACGAGCTCTCGGCCATCGGCAACGAGAAGGGCGCGCTGCAAGTGTTGCACGACGTCCTCACGGCCAAGAAATCAAGAACATGGGTCAAGGTCCTCGAGTCGATTATGCTGAAATACATCGATATCGCGGTGGATCTGAAGCTCCACAGACACGCGAAGGACGGCTTGCATCAATACCGCAACATCTCGCAGCAGCAGGCGCCGCAATCGCTCGAAGCGATCATCCAGCACCTGCTCAAAGCAGGAGAGTCGAGGGTCGCCAAGGCCGCGAAGGAAGCGCGATCCATGAATCTCGGCAAGGGCAAGGCTGTGGCCGATCTAGAATGCGAGCAGACGCCGGAAGCGATTATGTTGTCGACCATGACTGATGAAGGGGATGGCGATCGCTCCGAGAGGGAGGTCTTAGTTCCGTGGCTCAAGTTCCTCTGGGAGACGTATCGATCGGTCCTAGATATTTTGAAGACGAACTCCAAGCTCGAGAAAGTGTACCATCAAACAGCTCAAAGGGCGTTTGAGTTCTGCGTCCAGCACGAGCGCAAGACGGAGATGAGAAGGTTGTGCGAGACGCTGCGGCACCACTTGTCGAACTTGCAGCGAGCGACGGCGCAAGGCAACACGAACCGCTTAAGAGGCTGGGAGGGCTGGACGCAGGAGGGCATCGAGTTACACTTAGCTACTCGCTTCGCGCAGCTCGAAGCCGCGTCGGCCCAAGAGCTGTGGACCGAAGGCTTTCGGACGGTCGAAGACATCCACCAGGTCATGCGCATCAGCAAGAAACCGCCGAAGGCGAAGCTCATGGCGAAATATTATGAACGACTGACCAAAATCTTCTGGGTGAGCGGCAATTATTTATTTCATGCTTATGCCTGGTGGCGCCACGCCCAACTAGCTAAAGAAAGTCAGAAGCGACCGCCGCCGGTAGAAGATCAAATCCAGATGGCCTGCTCCGTTCTACTTTCTGCCTTAGCTATACCGGACGCGTCCGACGGCGCGCCCGACGAGCAAGGTTTGGGCCAGTCGGGTGATCCGGACGACGTCGACGCCGAGAAGATGGCGCGCATGGCTACGTTGTTAGGCTTTCGGGGGCATCCCACGAGGGCGGCCTTGCTGGCCGAGATCGCGGCCGACGATGAATTAGTTGATGTGTTTGGGCACGACTTACCTGCCCATGTTCGCGCTTTACATGAAGCGCTGGAGAACACCTTCGCGCCGCGCAAGCTCGCGGGCACGGTGGCGCCTTTGCTCAAGGAGTTGAAAGAAGCTACACCTAGATTAGCTCATTATGCCGAACCGTTGGCTAGGGTCGCTGTCTCTCGCGTCGTGGCCCAATTGGGACGAGTCTACTCCGTGGTGACCTTGGACAACTTCGAGCAGCTCGTCGCGCCGCTTGCCGTGCCGGCTGATGATGTTGAAAAATTGATCGTCGGCGCGGCCGGCGGCCCGGGCGGCGGCGCTTCCAGTGGAGGCGCTTTAGCGCGCGTCGACCATCGGCTAGGAGTGTTACGGTTCCCCGAGGAGCCCCAGGCGGCCCCTGCTTCTCGGCACTTGGGCGACCTAGCTCGCTACGTCGCGGAAGCGGCCCAAGCGGCACGGGACCACAAGCCCGAGGAGATGCGCGACCCCGAACGGGCGGCGAAGCGCGCTAGGTTATTTGAGATGGCGCGGGCCGCGTCGGCGCGGGACCACGAGTCCGCTCTTGAAAGGAAGCAAGTTATTGAGAGAAGGAAGGAGGAGCAAGAGCGACTGATGGCCGAGAAGAAGGCTGCCGAGGTGCGGCGCGGCGTCCTTTGTTTGTCCTTCATGCGTCTGGCTCACGACGATACCTCCGAAATAGTGCTCTCGCCCCATCGCCCGAGCCACGACGCCATCGACGCGACGCCTTACCAGTACTCGACTCTCACGCTTCGGTTTCTACACAGGACGCGGAGGAGCGCCGTCTCGAAGCCGAACGCAAGAAAGAAGAAGAAGCCCGCTTGGAGAGAGAAGCCAAGCGCCGCGAGCGCGAGAAGCTCGAGAAGATGCGCGCCGAGCTGCAAGTCCAAGAAGCCAAGGAGCAGATGAAGGCCCTCGGCAAGGACGTCGGCGACGAGATCATCAACATGAAGGAGGAGGAGCGCCAGAAGCTCATCAAGGACCAGCGCGACAAGCAGCGCAAGGCCGAGCAGAACGAGGCGAAAAAGATGCTCGAGCAGTCGAAGCGGCTGGACTACATCACGCGCGCTTTGCGCTTGGAGGAGTTACCTGTGTTGGAAGCGAGGTACGCGAAGCGGCTCGAGGAGGATAGAGCTAGGCACGACGCGCAGTACGTCGAAAGTGTGGAGAAGGGTAAAGTCGATCATGCTGCCGCTTTATTGGAGAAGAAGCGGTTGGCGCGGGTCCAGAGTCATAGAGAGAAGTGGGAGGCCGGTGTTTTGGCTGCGCGGAAGGCCGCCTATGTTAAGGATCGCGCCGACGCCGAGGCCAAGCACAAGCAAGACGCGATCGCGCGGAAGGTGGCCCGAGCGAGAAGAAGGCGCGAAGATTATGAAGACGAAATAGAGCGGCGCCGGGCCGAGGACGAGGAGCGCGCCTATGAAGCGGCCGCCGACGCCCTTCGAGCTGAAGAAGAGCGTGAGTGGGAAAGGCAACAATCAGAACGCCGCGGCGCCGAGGAGGCACAGCGTACGCGAGCTGTGTGGAATTCAAATTTCGGGCGCCCCACGCCATTGATTTCGTCATGTAACTAGGATAACCTAACTCACCGATTGATTTCCACACAGGTCGCGAGGACGAGGAGCGCCGCGCCGCAGAGATCGCTCGCCACCGCGCCGAAGCCGAACGCCTGCGCGCCGAGCGCGCGGCCGAGGCTGAGGCTTCTGAGACCGCCGAGCGCGAGCGCCGCGCCGCCGCCGACGGGCCGTCGGACTGGCGCCGCGGCGGCGCCCGGCCCGACGACGGGCCGCCGCCGCGACGCGGCTTCGGTGGCGATGACGGCCCCCGGCGCGGCGGATTCGGTGACGGCGACGCGCGCCGCGGCGGCTTCGGTGACGCGCGCCGCGGCGGCTTTGGTGATGAGGGTCCCAGAAGGGGCGGCGGCTTCGGTGATGCTCGCCGGGGCGGCTTTGGAGATGATGCTCCTCCCCGTCGGGGTGGTTTCGAGGACGGTCCCCCTCCTCGCAGAGGCTTTGGTGATTCGGGAGCTCCGCCGCGCCGCGGCGGCTTCGAAGATGGGCCTCCTCAGCGGTCGCGGTTCGAGGACGACGGCCGCGCGCCGCCGCGCAGAGGTGAGGCCTTCCAGGACGGGCCCCCTCCTAGGAGAGGCGGGTTCGAGGACGGGCGCCCCGCGCCGCGCAGATCGACGGCCGGAGGCGATGGGGAACCCGACGGAGGGGGTATGTGGCGCCGCGGCGGCGCAGCTCCTCCTGGTCCGCCGCCCGCGCGGTCGGAGGGACGCCGGCGCGAGTCCAAGCCTCGCGGCCGGACGGACGGCGAGGCCGACGCGAAGGACAACTGGCGCCGCGGCGGCGGCAACTAGGAGGCGGCGACGGCACCTCCACCCCTTATTCCCCCCCGTAACTATCTCGACACACTGAGCACTGCTCTCATTTATGAGCTTGTACCGTCGCGAGCGCGGCTCAAAACCCGCAAACGAGCCCCAACGCCCAAAAAAAAACCTCCACAGCTTTCTCCACGCTTCGGTCGAGCGCCAATCCCGTGGAGGCGTCCGGACGGCGAGATTCGCATTGGTGTGCTGTCTCAAGCTCGACCTGCAGGCAGAGACATCTATTCGCATTGGTTGCATCTAGCATTCTTGGGATCCCACACGCATACGCTGGGACTTGAGAACTCTGTGTGCTGATCGTAGCATCGATCCCAGCAATTAATTCCGGCCGCCGGAGACATCCCTTTGATATTAGTAGGGATGCCGGCGGCCATGCTATCACCCGCTGCGGCGGCGGTCGACGGCCGCCGGGCGCCGCCCTCGCCGCACGCGTCGGAAGCGCTCACGCCGGCCGCCGCGCGGCGCACCAGGTCGGCCAACTCGCCGTCGCCCCACGACGCCCTGCCGCTGACGCAGCTCTCGGACAGCTCGCCGGCGCGGCAGCGCGACTCGCCCATCGCGGCAACGCGACAGCAACCATCTAAGCCGATCATCGACCCCGCCTCTGGTTATGTCCCGGAAATCGACGCGCCGCCGTCCGTCGCCGTCTGCTCCGGCCACCGCTGCGTGCGCGGCCGCAGCGGCCCCTGGTGCTTCTGCCAGCGCGGCCCGTCGCCGTCGCCCTCTCCAAAAAAGAAGGACGGCGACGGCGAGCCGCGGTCGCCCGACGCGCCGAAGCGCGACCCCGTCGTCTACGAGGGCGAGCCCGACGGTCCTTTGAAGGGCCGCACGGGCCGCGCCCTATCGAAGGTGACGCGCGACGCGCTGACGGAGCGCATCTACAAGCGCAACGCGACCGACGAGCGCGAGGCCTTCGCGTCGCTCGCGGGCGGGCGCTACATGTGCGCGCGCCTCGACAAGCGCTGCTGGCTGGAAGTCGAGGACAAGCGCCACCGCTACGCCAAAAATTTGAGAAGGTACCACTACGAGTGGGTGCGTCTCGAACGACCAAAGGGCGACTTCTTCGCGTGGCTCGACAGCCACAAGGAGCCCTTGCAAACCTGCACGCGCGAGAAGCTCGAGTCCGAAGTCGTGCGGTACTGCTCCCAGGACCAAGCTAGAAAGTACATGCTGCGGTGCGTCGGTGGGTTAGTCTTCCACTTAAAAACGGACGACCACCACCACGCGCGCGATCTGTCGAGAGATAGAAGGGGCCACCGGGAGCGGCACCGCTCGCCCCAGCGACGCAGCAGAGAGGAGAAGCCTCGCCATAGATCTCCACCGAGAGAACCGACCCAAGCTCAAAAGAGCGCGCCGGAGGGCATGGCGCCACTCACAACAGGTCCCAAGGGCTGGATTTTTGTCTTACATGACGGCGGGTTCTACGCCCGCAGGAAGGGCACGGCGGCTGGAAAAGCTAGATTTCACCACTCGTCGTTCTTCGGTGGCGAGTGCGTCGACGCGGCTGGAATTGTGGTAGCGCGGGACGGCGTCGTCCAGCGCATCCTGCCGCACTCGGGGCACTACCGACCTAGGGAGGCCCATTTCGCCCGCTTACTGTTATATTTGCGGGACAACATGGGGTTAACCTTAGACACCATCGAGGTCGACGTCCAGCGCGTCTTACGTATAGCAAGACCGGAACACGCGCGCAAGATGGACACGCCGCATTTCTGGAGCGCGGCGCAGGCCTTAGCGTTCCTCACTCACAAAGCGCTGGTCCGACGCGGCGTCCCGTGGTCTTCTGCATATTGTTTCCTTCGCGTCGATGGCGTCGGGGCGGCGCCGTTGAGAGACGCCAGAAAATGCACCGATCGTCGAGAAAACGCGTCGATGGCGACACCCTCACCGGTCGCTGCCACCACACAGGCGAAGCTCTCGAACTTATTTCACGCCATCGAGAATAGAGGAGCATTAGATGCGTTACGAATGCGCGACGCGGCCTACGCGGCGAAAGCAGCAGCTGCACTCGCGCGCGGCGACAACATCGCGGCGCGCGTGTCGCAATCTGTCAGAAGGGCGCGGCGGCCGTCCGAGGACCGTACCAATGATGTGCTCGAGGCCTTCGACGAGTCGACGGGACCCTTCTCGCCCCGAAGACCCCGCGGCAATTCCATACAATTGCCGGCCGGCGACGCGCACCTGCGGACCATCACGCCGGGGACCTTCCCGACCGAGTTGGGCGTCGAGGACGAGGCCCTGCGGCCCACGACGCCGCCGCCGCGCCTGCAGGACGCGCCTCCTCTCTCGAGATCGGCGCCGTCGAGCGCCCAGCGGCCCCACGTGCGCCCGCGGCTCTCTCCCAGAACTTTCGACGAGCCCTCGTCGCCGCCCTCGCC
>JACLAA010007299.1_pt1 | contig 36237 bp, 26 predicted proteins | sample 8027891 | NCBI WGS metagenome assembly JACLAA01 (sample SAMN15724900, study PRJNA655200) | protist metagenome | isolation source: fluorescence activated cell sorting (FACS) single amplified genomes of... | place: Spain: Blaines Bay Microbial Observatory, Mediterranean Sea | collected 2016-01-19 | reverse complement strand
TCGTTCTCTTTTCCCTTTTGTTTTTGTCGTGAGAAGACGAAGGATTTTCCTCACCAACAACCTCACCAACGCCAGCAACAACGAACCGGTTTTGACGACGATGATAACATCGGTTGTGCTTCGATTTCGTCGCCAGAAGATTGAGCAGTCGACCAAAACGCGGAAGAGGTCGGAAGGCGAGCATTAAATTGGAAATTTTAAATATCTGCCCTTAAGCGTGTTGTGAGGAATTCATGGGAAAAAGAAATAAAAAATGTGAGCACACACGCAACCGAACGACTGCTTCTCAAGCGCGAGAAGAAGAAGATTAAGAAGAAGAAGAAAAAGAAGAGCAGAAGAGAGAAAAGAAAACGTACTTACATGCGATTGGTTGTTTGACGTGTGTGTTGTTAAATGAATATGAATTAAAAGTACACATATAAATATGATCGTATGATGAAATTTAGTCCTTGGAAGCGAACCAGGTGGACGGCTTCAACCAACGCTTCTCCTTGGCGGCGAGCGACGCTTGAAACTCTCTCGCCTCGCGAGTGGCTTCCTCGCGGGAAATGGTCGCGCCCTTGGCTTTGGCTAACTTTGCCGACGCGGCTCGTTCGGAGCTCGATTTTGGTTTGCACGAGTTGATCGGTCCGTCGTCCACGGAGTCGCACGTGAATTTGGCTTGGAAGGCGTAGGACTCGTAGGTGACGTTGTTCTCGCGAGCGCCGTCTTGGACGTTCCACATGGAGATGTCGTTGTCCATGCCTTTGTCTAAAACACCGGCGAACATGCGGGTGAAATCGGTGCAAGAGCTGACGTCCCAGGTGGACAAGTCTTGGTTGAAAGAAAAAGCGTTCTGGAACATGGTGTTCATTTTCTTGACGCTCGAGACGTCCCAACCGCCGATTTTGGCGTTGAACAACGTCGCGTGTTCGAACATGCCGGACATATCTTGAACTTTGGACGTGTCCCACTTGTAAAAGTTTTTACCGGTGAACGCGTCCGCGTCTTTGAACATTTGCGACATGGACGTGACCGAGGAAACGTCCCAATCGCCAATGAGGCCGTTGAACGAAGAAAGTCGGTCGTTGCTGTCCGCTAAAGGCGGGTCGTAGAATAACTTGTCCATGTTGGTGACTTTCTTCGTGTTCCAGGTGCTCATTTTACCCCACTCTCCGTCCGGGCAGTTACCGGCGACCGGGTCGACGGCGAGACACGCCGCGACGGCGGCGTGGATGTTACTGTCCGTGAGCGGGTTCTTGGGCGTAGTAGTTGTAGACGTCGGCGTTGCTGCTGGCGCGTTGGTCGACGCTGAAGTAGTAGAAGCCGCGTTGTTGTTGCCGCTCGTGGTGGTGGTAGACGTGGGAGTAGCCGCCGCCGCCGCTTTCGCCGCTGTCGTCGGGGAAACGTGCTCGTTGGCGTGTTGCTGCGCCGTGTTCGGCGCCGTATTCGGCGCCGCGCCCGGTGCCGCCGGGCACCCGGCCGGGTGGCGACGAGAAGAAGAGGAAAAGAAGGAGGAGGAGAGCGGTGGAGAATAAAATTAGAGCGCAAATACGCAGTAGACTAGGAAGAACAGACCGCGCGTAAAAAACGCGATGTAGTATTCACGAAGCACGCTTTATTAGAGAGCATTTCATTTTGCGACGACGACCGCGAGGATGAAAACGAGAACGAAGAATACGAAGGTGAGGAAACGCACTCATCAATCGTCCGCGTACGAGAAGTCTCTTCAGTCTCTTCACCTTTTCTGACCGTAAGTCGTCACAACACAACACACAACCAGTATCATCATCGGTATAATATAAATGGGCAGAAAAATCGCAATCATCGGTGGAGGTGTCTCTGGCCTCGCCTGTGCGCAGCGATTAGCGGCCGAGTCCGAGTCGAGCATCGATTCCATCGTCGTCTTTGATACCGGAAACCGCACGTGTGGAGGCAGGATTTCTTCGCGACTGGATAAACAAAGCGGATATGAGTTTGATCACGCGGCGCAGTATTTCTCGGTGAAAGACAACAAAACAGAGTTTGTCGAGTACTGTCGAGAGGCAACGAAGAGAGGAGAGTTGTACGCGATCGATGGTTTGAGCCGATACGGGATCTTATCGAGAGAAGAAGATAAACAGCAGCACGTTTTTCGTCGATTTGAGGACGAACTGGTGAGATACGCGTCGAAAGATGGATTTCGAGCGTTTATCAAACATTTGGAGGATTCCGTTTTAGATGTCGCGACTGATAGGAAGAACAGAATAGAACGCCCTCAGTGGGTTGGATCGATGCAAAAAACCAACAGCAACACGTGGCTCTTAGCGAATACTCAGGATCGATCGCGGAAAAATTACAGAGAGTTGGGAGAATACGATTTCGTCGTCATCGCGCATAACGGTAAGTGCGCGTTTAATTTGATGAAAACGGCAGTGAATAATAACGCGGAAAAGAAGAACGAAAGTCCCAAGATTTTGAGCGCGCTGAAAGCGAGCTTTGGTATCAAGACAAAGGGTACGAGGTGGAAGACGCGCGAGAAGCGCTGGAGGAAATCGAACGGTTAGGATTACATTCGGACAAGTTATACAGCGAACAGTGGGCGAGAATGAAATGGAGACAATCGAGGTGGAATAAGTGGAAAGTAGCGAGTGAGTTGAAGAGGAGAGGGGTAGATGAGAACGACGTCGAGGACGGGTTGTGGAAGGTGTACGCGGATTGGGAGCGGTCGCTCAGGGAGGAGTTGCTGAACGCGTGCAGGGATTACGAAGACGCGTGTAGCGGAGTGTACGATGACGGTACTACGAATAACAACAGCGAGGTTTTGCGGTTTACGCACGAATCCGACGTGAGCATCTCTGGAGCGGAAGGTGAGGACGAAAGCGCGGTGGTCGGGAAACGCGCGAGCGAACTCTTCGCCTCCGCTCGAAAGCAGTGGGTTTCGGGAGCGTCCGCGCGATATTTAAAGGATGATTCCGAGGCGAAAACCCGACGACTCTTCGCGTGGTTGCAACGCAGAGGGTTCGATCACAACGTCGCCCGAATTGTCGCGGAGACGTTGAAAGAGGAAGACCAGAGAGAACGGTGGCGACGAGAAGAAGAGGAAAAGAAGGAGGAGGAGAGCGGTGGAGAATAAAATTAGAGCGCAAATACGCAGTAGACTAGGAAGAACAGACCGCGCGTAAAAAACGCGATGTAGTATTCACGAAGCACGCTTTATTAGAGAGCATTTCATTTTGCGACGACGACCGCGAGGATGAAAACGAGAACGAAGAATACGAAGGTGAGGAAACGCACTCATCAATCGTCCGCGTACGAGAAGTCTCTTCAGTCTCTTCACCTTTTCTGACCGTAAGTCGTCACAACACAACACACAACCAGTATCATCATCGGTATAATATAAATGGGCAGAAAAATCGCAATCATCGGTGGAGGTGTCTCTGGCCTCGCCTGTGCGCAGCGATTAGCGGCCGAGTCCGAGTCGAGCATCGATTCCATCGTCGTCTTTGATACCGGAAACCGCACGTGTGGAGGCAGGATTTCTTCGCGACTGGATAAACAAAGCGGATATGAGTTTGATCACGCGGCGCAGTATTTCTCGGTGAAAGACAACAAAACAGAGTTTGTCGAGTACTGTCGAGAGGCAACGAAGAGAGGAGAGTTGTACGCGATCGATGGTTTGAGCCGATACGGGATCTTATCGAGAGAAGAAGATAAACAGCAGCACGTTTTTCGTCGATTTGAGGACGAACTGGTGAGATACGCGTCGAAAGATGGATTTCGAGCGTTTATCAAACATTTGGAGGATTCCGTTTTAGATGTCGCGACTGATAGGAAGAACAGAATAGAACGCCCTCAGTGGGTTGGATCGATGCAAAAAACCAACAGCAACACGTGGCTCTTAGCGAATACTCAGGATCGATCGCGGAAAAATTACAGAGAGTTGGGAGAATACGATTTCGTCGTCATCGCGCATAACGGTAAGTGCGCGTTTAATTTGATGAAAACGGCAGTGAATAATAACGCGGAAAAGAAGAACGAAAGTCCCAAGATTTTGAGCGCGCTGAAAGCGAGCTTTGGTATCAAGACGAGAGAGGATCTGTATAAGAAACGAGAGTTGGTCTTGAGCAGTATTTGGTCCGCTAACGTTGCGATTGGGAATTTAGACGAAGACACGATGCAAAAGTTGGACGCGTTTGATGGCGCGCACGTGATAGAAAACGAGAGTTTGGCGTATATTGGGAACAATACGTTGAAGAAAAAGAAGAAGGATGAGATGAATTCCATCCGAGAGATTACGCTTTTGTCGACGCCTGTATACGGTAAACGAAACAAGTGCCCGCAAGAAGCAATTCCCGCGGCGTTCGCGGATAAAGTCCAATTAGATTTAGTAACAGAGTTGGAAAAGACTTTAGGCATAGCTCCGAACGTGCTCAGCAACAACGTCGTTTTCTCCAAAATGCAACTATGGGTCGCAGCAAACGGATTAACGGTAGCCAACAACGAGTACCTGTTCGACGCTAATGCCTCCGTCGGCGTGTGCGGCGATTGGCTCACTACCGACGATCAATCGCCAAGCGTAGAAACTGCAATGCGATCGGGTTGGCGCTTAGCCGAGGCTCTTTTACACAAATCGACCGAAAACCACCTCCAAGTCAACTGGAAACCGGTTCAAAACGCGTCCGCTCTCGGACTGACCGTCCCTGGAGCGGATCTGCCGGATCCTCCTCCGGAAGAGGCCGACGACACGAAGAACGCCGCGGGAAAAAAAACGTCGAGAAATACTCAGCAAAGGAGAAAGCGCGCTCGCAAGCCACCGGTGACGGCGACGACGACGATGTTCGCGCGAGCGAGCATCCGCGTTTCTGCCGCCGCTCGCTTTTAGCCGATTGATTAATAATAGCGCAGAATGTTATTTTCTTCAATTTTTCTCTTCATTTATTTTCCAAGCAGTACGAGAGAAGAAACACAAAAACACACAACATGTCGAGACTCGTCCTTCACGCCACGACTTCTGCGACAACTTCCTCTTCTTTTTCGAGCAGACGACGACGACAGTGTTCTTCCCTCAAAGTTGTTCCCTCCTTTTCCTCGACTTCGATGATGATGATGAGCTCGAGATTCTCGTTAGGGAAAACTTCTTCGTTCCGACTCGATGCTCGCGACAGACCAGAGCGATCAAGAAGAAGAAGAAGAATACAAAAAACCACCACACAGAGCGCGGGGCTTTCCTTCCAATCTCTCAGAGATTGGTGGAAACCTTCCGCGAAGATCGATAAAAAAACCATCGCGAGTTTAGGCTCCGCGTGTTTGCTCAGCTACGGATTCGTCTCCAACCTCTTCTACGTGTCCAGTTTACTCATAGCGACGTACACGTCGATCAAAGCGACCGGGCAGTCACCGGTGACCTCTTCGGAGTCGCTAAAGGTTTTCGCGAGCTCCTATTTCGGTTTGTGGATGATACAAAACGTCATACGTCCGGCGAGGTTCGCGTTTAGCGTCGCGATAAGTCCGAAAACGGATAAAGTGGTTGAGTTTTTCCAAAAATACGTGCCAGGGAACAAAAAATCGTACGCGTTTGGATTGACGGTGTTTTCGGTGAACGTGGTCGGGACGATCGCGTATATGTTTGGCGGGTTTGCGCTGATTTATGCCATGACTGGAGTACCTTTGGATGTGGGGAAGTTATTCGGGGCCGCCGTGGCGGCGAAGAAAGCAGGCGGGGTTGTGGCGTGACGACGTTCCCGCTCGTGCGTGCGTGTGTACTTTATAACTTTTAAGAGTGTTGTTGTTGTATTAAAACATTTTCTCACGCGACAAACGCTACAGAGCCGACGTAGAAAACGATGGGCGATTTTCTAGACGCGTTGCGAACGGCGACTTTAATCGTGACCGTGTCAGCGCTTTCGAAGAGTCGTTTTTTGTTTCGGAGGAAATCCGAGAGAGACTCTCCTCCGTCGCCTCGCGTAAATTCGTTTTTGAAACTCGCAAACGCTTTCTCGTAACAGCCGCTTTGCCATCCATCGTCGCTCGTCGCGGTCTCAAACCGCGCGTTTGAGGAGAAGATGACACTCGCATCGTTGTTGGAAAACACTCCTCCGTCGCGCCAAAAGTAGAATTCGATTTGTAAGGTGAGCCTCGGGAGAGGTTGCGGATACCGCTCTCTCGCCACGAAGACGTTCAAGCGATTGAATCGAGAAAACGTTTCGAGGAATACTTTGCCGTCTGTGATTTTTTTGCCCAACGCGAACGCGCCTTCACCGTACAGTTGTATTTTGACACTCCCTGTACTCCCGCTGCCGTCTTCTTGACCGTCGATACCGATGGCAATGTTATTCCTTTCCTTCACGCCCCAGGAGAAAGACGAATCCCATCCGGATTCAGATTTACCGGCGCCGAAAAGGACCGACGACGACGACGACGAAGAGGAGGCTATTTTTTTCGCGTATTGCAAAGCTGTAGCGCACGTGTACGGTACACGACGTTCTCCGCATTTTTTCGCGCCGCATTGCTTATCGACCTGCCAATTAGCGGTTAAACTCGGATAGCAAAGTTGTTGTTTCGGTGTCTCGTTCAATTTCTCCTCCTCCTCCTCCTCCTCCCGAAGAAGTTGGTCGATGAACTTGTCAAAGTTGAGTTCTCTCCGGCGTCCTCGCGAGGCGTCGGGTTCGTCGCAATAGACCCCGCATTTGCTTCCTCGACAACACTCTCCCCACTCTTCCCACGGTCCAGCTTCGGGCTCGGTACAGTTTGAGGAGTCGATGGAAAGTGGAGAGGACGAGAGCGTTTTCAATGCTCTGTCGACCGTTCTCGGCTCGATGCTGAAAAACACCTTTTTCTCCTCGGAAAGGCTATCGCTCCTTCCTTCGATCTTCATACATTTTTCCAGTCGCTCGATGAACTTGTCGTTGCCGTGTTGCACGAAGAAGTAATATTTGTCCTTGGCGTTTGATGTGATATCGTCCAAAAAGTTACTCTCGTCGGCGACGACGTATATCGATTGCTTTGCATCCAACACCGTCCCGGGCGCGAACGTCCAAACTTTCATTTTATTGCTACCGCACGCGATCGAAAATCCGGAGATGTCCGCAGCTGCGGGTAAATTATTCTCGATTTCTATCCACGAACGCAAACCGATACCAGTATCATCTATATCCGAAAACGCTTTTATATTTACGCGTTCCAAAATCTCTCCTTCAGTGACCGTCTTTGGGATCATATCGGAATACGTCTCGAACAACTGTTCTCTTCGTAACTTAACGCTTTGCGATAACAACTGCAAAACACCTTGATCGATCGATCGAATGCCACCAACTTTCCATTTTACGGAATCTCTCAGCGCGTCTCGTCTAATTGTCTTCAAAGTTCTCGCGACGTATCGTTCGATAAAGTTCGTTCCTAAAATATCGTTCATTAGCGTTCGCAACCGTGCAAAGTACATCGCGCGAGTTCGATCGGTTTTCAAAATGACGTTGACGAGTTCGTTGTAAGTGCTTTTAGCTTCTTGCGCGATACCTTCGGAATAGAATATATCTTGAGGATGTTCTGAATCGCAATACTGCGGCGAGTTGAACTTCTCGCACGTTAAAACGCAGTATCGAGTGCTTTTCGGCGAACAATCGCGCTTGGGGCATAGAGCGAGGCCGTATCTGTTGTCCGCCGGCAACGCGTCTTCTAAATCCCAAGGCAAACGACTCCACCGCTTTGTTTTCGAGTTTCGAAAGACGTAATAATTTTTTGCGCATCGATCGTTGTTCAATAATATCGTTTGCGCTGCCATCTCGTTAATCACAGAGGGAACGTCTAGAATTTGGAACAGCACTTTTTCCGCGTACACTTGTTGGCTCGTACCGAGGGCGTATTTTTTCGCTCTCGCGATGTTTGTCGTGAAATCCCAAAGATCGTCTACCGTCTTGGACTTTGCCGGATACGACTTGCGCCAAATTTGAGGGCAATACCCATCTCGCTCGGACCATCGGCGTGGCCAATCTGGAGTCGCCCAAGGGCATTTCGATAAAGACGCGTTCGGCGCTCGAAGATTAGAATACTTCCAGTTCACGGCTTTATACAACGAGTTTTGTTCGTCCCACATTTTCCGGCGTTTGAGGTACGTCTCATCGATTTGTTCCACGAACGAGAAAAGTCCGTAGTACTTACCGTTGACTTGAACGTGCACGTGAAAAGTCGTCGGCGCGGGTACTTTTGCAACGTCCATGATTGCATTCGCTAAATTTAATCGCATGTACGTCTCTTCGCCGGGCTCTTGCCATTGAGAATTCAAATTGAACTCCTCCACCGCCGGTTCGCCTTTATTCCAAACGAATTGTTCGCCTTTGAAATCAAACTTAAACTTATGTTTCGGCCAATCTTTTGGTGGGAGTTCTACTCCAACCTTTTCTTCGTCGCGCCCAGAACCTCGTCGCCTTATTTTCACCTCGTCGTAAAACTTCCCGTCGAAGAAAACTTTCGCCGTCGTCCCCCGATCGGTCGTCATGTCCTGTTCGTTCGCGCGTAAAACGTGTAAAACAGGCAAATTTGTGTCGCTTTTCAAACTCGGACTCACGATCGCGACCGCGTAATACGGATACTGACTCTGAGAAACCACGGTGACTTCCCGGTCGTCTTTCTTCGCGTCTTCCTTCGGCGAACGCAACGGCTTTTTGTCGCCGCTTTCCCTTCCACGCCTCGGCGCGAAACAAAACCACGTCTCCATTTTTCGCCCCGAGCTCTTTCCCAACGTCCACCGCGACCGCATACACGCCATCATTTGCCGTTTCATCGGGATACTTCCCATCGTCGCGCATCTTCTCAAACTTCTCTTCCTCGTTCGAGGTCGTCCCCAACAGAAACTTCAGATAGACCTTCCTCTCGTACCCGTGTCCATTTTCCAACCTTGCTCGAACGACGAGCGACTCGTTCGTCTCCAAAAAAGTCCTCCTCCTTTCTCCCAAAGCTTGCGATGATGACGATGAATGCGACGACGACAACTCCAACTTCGGCGTTCTCGTGGTCATCGAAAACGCGTTCGCCGAAGCCCCTCTCTCGTTCTCCTCCTGATCAAACGCAAAAGCAAAGAACGAGAGGGAACAGAAGAAAAAGAAAAGAAAAGGAAGCCCCGCCAAACCCGCGCGAAAACAACACGCCGTCGTCGTCGTCGTCGTCGTCGTCCTTGGTGGCATCCTCATCTCTTCGTATTCGTCTTCTTCTTCTTCTTTTTGTTGCGGTGTGAATTACGCGTAGTTTTGTGTGGTGTGTTTACTCTACATATTAGATATAAACCTCGTTGCTTTTTTTTTTGTTTCTCTCTCTCGTGTATTTTTTGCCCTTTTTTTCCTCATCAAAATTTTCCTCCTCGTTTCTTTTTTCTCTCTCGTCATGTGTTCTCTAACGAAGGCGAACTTCTACACTTCCACGAAAGGGGGATCTGAAAAGCGTTCAAAGAAGCCCACTTTTCTGAGACCCTTTGGCCTGACGGCGATGATTTCAGCGCACGGATACTCCATCGATGTCCAAAAATAGGACTCGCGCCACATTTTTCGCTGTTTGCCTTGCTCGACTCTTCGAGATTTGCCGCCGTATTTCTTCGCGGAGTGCCCGTAGCCCCCCACGACGTCGCACCCGATCAGATAAAGCTTTTTTACGCCGGTGTACAATATAAACTGTAGCGCCGCAAAACTCGTCGAACAACTTCCTCCAAATACAAAGTTACCAACGTCTTTTACCAACGGTAAAAGTGGATTCGCGCAGTGCGGCTTCCGCCACCCTTCGTATTGCGTAGCGTTCGCTCGCTCGGCGTCTTCGTCCGAGGGAGAAAAGTTTCTCTGACCAGGAAAGAATCCGAAAAATTTCGCTTCTCTGGGTTCGTACGCGATCATCGCTGCTCTGTTCGATGCGAAAGACGTATCTCCTGACTTCGATCCTCGATCTTGCAGGAACGTGTAATCGAGCGGTTGTATTTTCTTATTAAATATGGCTGCGTTTACGCCAACCGTCACGACTCTTTGTCGCTTGCCGCGCGTGCCGTTGTACACCGCAGGATGCCTCACGCCGTACGCGTCCAGCGTCGAACCCGTGCAAAAGAGCGCACCAACATCTTCGACGTGCTTTTTCCAAAACGCCTTCACGTTTCGTTTGTTCGTCGTTGATTGCTGCACCGCGACGCACTTTGACTTTCCTTCATCGTTCGGGTTTCGCAAACACACTCTTCTTTCTTCTTCTTCTCCTTCTTCTCCTTCTTCTTCTTCTTCTTCAGATAATTTCGCTCTCGACGCCTCGCATCGCTTCTTAAACTCTTCGCGCAGCATCTTCTTTCTCGAAAACGTCTTCTTCGTCTCTTTCGGGACGACGATGCGTTTCCCTCGCTGCTCTCGCGGGAAAAAGAACGCATCGCTTCCCACGGCATCGTCGTGCGCTTCAACGGCTGCGAGAACCCAAAAGACGCGAGGGTGGTCGTTCGCATGTAAAAACAGACGACCGCAAGCGCACAGAAGAAGAAAGAAACAACAACGGTTTGGAACTCGGCATTTTGCGAGTAACAGAAGAGTCATGCGTAAAGATGCGGTTTCCGTTTTCGCATCATCATCTTTTGTGCTTCACCTCGTCGACATTTCCCCGACGTGCGAGAAAAAAGATATCCCGTAGCAGCACTTATGCGCAAACAACCCCACGCTGCTTTAGGAAAACGAACGCAAAAGAAGAAGAAGACAAAGAAGCTTTTTATGTGTGTCGCTTTTTTTTTTCTTCTTTTTTTCTCTTGCACTTGTGTTTTTTTGTTTGAAATTTTTTTCTCGATCTTTGTCGTCTTTTGCAGATCATCATCGTCTCAAAATCTTTCCCCGAAAACGCTATAAAACGTACACGCATAACGCATACATAAACACGCGACGCACAAACGCGACCCGAAACCGAATCCGAGACGAAGAAGCCTTTCGCGCGTTTACACGAAGAAGCGCGAAAGGTAAAAAAAGACAGAGAGAGAACACGCGCCTCGTGCCATTCATCCTGATTCATTTTTTAAGGGGGCGACCGTTCGAATTCGTATATTTTAACAATGGTGCGTCGTTGCGCGCGTAAACACAAACAGATCGTTTTCTCGCACGCACGCGAAGTCGCATCTCCCAGTTTTCCTTTCGCATTCTACGGAGAAAATGCGTTTCGACGTACTCGCGAGGTTTTCGAGCGCGATTTTTAAGCACAGTCGCGCGAGGCTTGCGCGCACTACACCGTAACGCTAACACGTCTTTTCATCTTCTCTCGTTTTTAGAGGCTTAAAAACACCTCGATGCCGACGCAAGACATGGAACGATTCGTCGAACTCTCGCACCGAGAAGAAGAACTCGACGACGAAGACATAGAAAATGATACCAATAATAACGAGAATAATAATAACGATGACACTATGAATAACAACAACAGCGTGGGGGGGTCGTTCGAAACGACCACCGAGAACAACCGGAGGATGATGGAACACAGCAAAAGTCACCCGAGGATGTTGAAGAGTGCGTTTTTACTTTTCAGTTTTGAAAATTTTCACCCGTCGCGCGCGCGCGGTAACGCAACATCGAGAAGAACGAACGCATAAAGTTCGGAAAGTATCTATCCGCGCTGACTGACGAGTTTTTAATGTGTTCTTCTTTTCTTTCGTCTCTCTTTTTTATCTCGCGCCGCGCGTAATAAAACAGGTAACGCCACGTCGCACGTGTGGCCTCTGGGCGCGTTGGCGGAACTTTTAGACAACTCGCAAGATCGCGAGTGTGGGTCGACGAGAGTCGAAGTTGACGCGTACGTTTTGAACCCATCGAGAGATAAAGGCGGGTATTGCATCACGGTCCAAGACGACGGCGTTGGAATGGATCGAGCCAGATTGAATAACATGTTATCGTTTGGTTTCTCCGATAAAGAGCATCTTTCTGGCAACGTCGGGAGGTTTGGTATCGGTTTCAAATCTGGATCGATGCGTTTGGCAGACGACGCTTTGATTTTAACAAAGAGAGACGGGATGGCGCACTGCGCGTTGCTTTCGCAGTCGTTTTTAGACGCGATAGGAGCGGACGACATTTTGATCCCGATGTTTTCGTGGAAGATGGAGGATGGGGGCAGGTACGTGGCATCGGAGCCGACGGACGCGACGGAGTGGTCCTCGAACATGGCGATTATTGAAAACTATTGCTTCACGAAATCGGAGAAGGAATTGTTGACGGAAATGGACAAGATTCAAGGGTCGCACGGGACGAGAGTGGTTTTGTTCAACTTACGAAAACGCGAAGGCGAAAGCAACGGCGAGGGTGAGAGAGAGCACGAATTTGACTTCTCCGTTGGGAACGATATTCGCATGTTAGGCGATACGGAGGACAAAAACAACCGAGGCTTGTCGAGTAAAAACACGAGTCGACGCCCTGTGTTTCAACAACACCGAGACGGACAGCAAGCCACGCTGGACGTGCCAGAAGATTATTCGCTGAGAGCCTACATGGAAGTATTGTATTTACGACCGAGGTGTGCGTTTTATTTGCGCGGAGAGAAGATTCAACCTCGATGTCCCATCTCTCGATTGACGAAGGAGTATTACGTCTTTCCGGAATATAAACCGAAAGGTTTAGCGTACGGTATAACCGTCCATTGCGGGTACATCGAGGAAAACTCGAAATTGTGCGGCTTCCACATTTACAACAAAAATCGTTTGATTCGATTGTACCAACGCTTTGCGAGTCAGTTGCAAGCGAATTGCATGATGAAGGACATGCTTGGCGTCATCGAGGCGGATTGTTTGGAGCCGACGCACAATAAGCAAGCGTTCAAGGAATCCGACATGGCGTATCATCGCATGAAAAAACACGTCACGCAGTGTATGAACGATTATTACTTTGGCGTGCAGAATTTACGCTCGGCGGGTAAGAATGGACGCGAGCGCGTCGTCGGAAAAGCGGTGACGCGACCGAAAGGAAAATTGTCGTTGGGTAAAAAACGCAAGCAAGCCGCGACGGATATCGTCGAAGACGCCCCCGGCGCCGGCGCCGATACCGAAGACTCGAAGTTGATGAACGCGGCGAAAGCGAACAGACCAATCAACCGGTACAAAGCCATCTTGCAAAGACTGATGTCCGACAGGAACGCGTTTCCATTCTTAGAAAAAGTCGATCCAATCGCGTTGGACATTCCTGATTATTTGGACATCATCTCGCACCCGATGGATTTCGGGACGATTTTTAAACGCTTAGAACCGGAGGATGAACATGGCGTTCCGCTCGAAACGACGTATTATACCGACAGCGATCCGTCAAAGTTCGCCAACGACGTGCGCTTAGTCTTTGCCAACGCATTCACGTACAACAAACCGTCCGAGCTCGTGTACGTTCAAGCGGAAAAACTGGCGCAACTCTTCGAACGCGAGTGGGTGTACAAGTTTCCTTCGTCGGCGTACGGCGCCGGAGGGAGCCTCCAACCGGAAATGTTAAAGAATAAGATCAAAAATTTGTTGGAGACGGAGAAGATGCTCAAGAAGAACGCGAACAAGAAAAGAAAGAAAATGGCGGCGGCGGCGGCGGCGGCGGCGGCGGAGGTAAAGAAGGAACAACCGACTGGGGACGTCCTCAAGACGGAGAACGGCACTGCAACCGCGGACGCCAACGGAGAAGCAGCCAAAGCGACGCCAATGGAAGTAGAAGGAGAAGATCTCGAAGATGGCGACGACGATGACGACGACGACGACGAGGGCCCGGCAAATCCGGACGACGAGTTAAACGTCCAAATCGTTCTCGACACCTACGACGACGCCGCCAAAAAGAAATGGATGGAAGCGCAAGTCGAAGAAGTGCTTGAAATGAAGCAAAAAATGCGCAACCAATCCACTATCGTCATCGAGCAACAAACAAAAATCGCTAACCTCGAGCAAAACTTGAAAAACGCGATACAAGACCTTGACGTCGCCTCACTCAAACGAGGCTCCAAAGGCTCCAAAAAGCAAGTCGATGCTGCAAACAGTCACATCGTTAACCAGTTGGCAGAAGCGCGACAACAAATCATCGACCAACGCCTGCGCATCCAAAAACTCCAAAAAGCGGCGCAAGTCAGAAACGGCAACACGTTAAACCAAGCCATTCAACCGGTCCCAGCTGGTCTCGAAAATCTCGCCAAGCAAGGCGAACAAAACCAGATCATTCGCATGGACGACGCCAACATCGGCGTCGAGCAAAAAGAGCTCCTCCAAGCGTTGCACGCCGCCACGGACAAGTTGGAAAAGCAATACACTTTGCTACAGTTGGAAAGACAACGCGCCAAAGGATTGGAAGAAAAATTGAAAGAGGAGCACGAGAAGGCGCAGCAAATTCAACGGTTGATCGGGAATAGCGGCGCCAATTGAGATGAGAGAGAAAGATCCGAGAGGACGACGACGATATACGATACGAGAGTACATTTTAATAACACCAACGCATACTACAAACGAACACGCAGAAGAGAAATTTTAACGGTTTTACCCACCCCAAAATTTTTACACGCGAGGATGAAACACGAAGGAACAGACGATGATGCGCGCAGGCACTCTTCTTCCACCTCCGCCACTACCTCCTCCTCCTCCTCCTCTATCCCGTTCGCTCACTTATCCTTCTTCAAATCTCTTTCGAAGAACACCAACGCGACACAAATTGGAAACGACAAGGACGGCGGGGAAAAGAAGAATCAACAACAACAACGACAGCAGCAACAACAAACGCAAGAGAACTGCTACCAGTGCAGAGTAGTTGGCACGAGCGCGTGCGCCGTAGCCGCGAGTGTCGTGGCGTACGATCGAATTTTAGGAGCGACGAAACGGCCTCTCGCGCATTCTCTTTTGTACGGCGCGTTTGGCCTTGGATTTGCCGGATTAGGTGTGTTGCGTTGGAACGATTTGACGTTCGAGGACGCCGAGGAAATGTGGCGGAAGCTTTTTTAGTCCACGCGTAGCGCGCGCGCCATTTAGAGAGGACAGATAGATTGCAACGCGAGTAGTGTAATTTAAATTAAAAGTAGCAAAAGATCTCTCGTCGTCGTCGTCGATCGCGAAGACGCGGGGGGTGTGTTACGTTTTTACTCGTACTTTGATAAATCCATATATTTAATCGGCGCAAATGTCATGCGGTGGTACTCGCACGGCCCGTATTTTTCGATCGCTTGGCAGTGTGCTTTCGTACCGTACCCTTTGTGGTCTTTGAATCCGTACTGCGGATATTTCGTATCGATTTCGCGCATCATCCTATCTCTCGTGACTTTCGCGACGATCGAAGCCGTGGCGATGCACTGCGATTTCGCGTCCCCTTTCACGATTGCTTCCGCTTTATCCTCTAACCCTTTCGGTATTTTATTCCCATCAATCAACGCCCAATCGACTGGACCACCCGGTAACATTTCCGTACTTTTCCTCATGCACTCCATCGTCGCTTCCAAAATGTTAATCTGGTCTATCCTCTTCTCGTCGCAGATCCAATACGCCGTCTCGATCCGTTTATCCTCCATAATCGCTTCGTATAAAAGCTCTCGCTCTTCCTCCGAGTTGATCTTCTTGGAATCATCCACCCCTTCTATTTGCACGCCTTCAGGTAAAATACACGCCGCGGCAATAACTGGCCCAGCCAACGGCCCTCGTCCGGCTTCGTCCACGCCGCACACGCGTTTATACCCTTTCTCGCGTCGGCTGTTTTCGTGATACTTGGTCGGTCCCGCCGCTTTCGGTTTCTTCTTCGGAGAAGAAACGTCCAATTTCTCCGGCTTCTCCCGTTTCCGAGCCGACTGTCTCGACGGCGTCGTCTTCGTCGTCTCTTTCTTTGAAGTCTTATTAGTCTTCCGTTTCTGCGCACCTTCTTGGTCTTCTTTGTCTTCACCCTCAATCCTGGGGAGGGAACTTCCTTTCAAAGTCGTCGTTTCCGCCGAAATCGTCTTCTTCGGCGGCGTCGTCGTCCCTTCCCCTTTCGCTTGCGTCGCGATGTTCACCCCTCGCTGCAAAAACATCCCCATGCCTCTCTGTTTCGGATCCGGTTTGATTGGTTTCTTATTCATCGCGCTGGTGCTAAAACAACTATTTTTGATGCGCAATCCAAGAAATGCGCGAGTATTCTGATGATATTGACGATGAAAACCAGATAGAGGAGCAAATGAAACTCTTCTCGAAGAAGCAAACGTGTTATGAGTAGTATGACGTAGTAGTATCACGGAAGAGAGTCTTCCTAAGCGCATATGTGGTCTGACGAATTTTGAATTTTTCCCAAGCGGCAGCTTGTTTTAAAAAGAGACAGAAACGAAAACGCGCGAGCGAAACATGCTCAGTAGTACGGCGGCTGGCTCTCTTCGCGAAGAAGAAGAGAAAAGCTTCGAGCGAAGAGCCTCTGTGCGTCGTGTGTTACATTTGGACGATTCGCATCGTGGCTTTTGCGGCGAGGTGCTTTTAAAAATGGTGTGTTATATATAACAGAGTAACGCGATGTGCGTATTTTAACAACACGACAACTTTCCTCTCCTATGACTGTTTTTATGCGCACTTTTATGCGCTTTCTCGCTCATTCTCTCTTTCTCTGAGGTTGTGGGGTGCCGTAGGATGGCGCCGACTCTCTTGTTACGTCTGCGCCCTGGCCGCTTGGACGTTCATCATCACCAACCAGCTCGTCGCGACGACGGCAAACGTACTCCACCCAAGCATCGAATAGTAAAACGCGTCCGGATCCTCCTGTTCCCCGCCTTCTCTACTCCCACCACCCCCACCGTTACCACCATTACCACCACCTGAATGCGCTCTCTCGTACTGTTGCGCCGCCTCTTGCGCTCTTTGCTGCGCCGCCAGCTGATTCTGCAACTCCGCGTGTAAACTCGGCGCTTTCTCCGTCATCTCCAACGCTTTCTTATAAATCTCATTCTCCGGCTCTTCCGCCACCGCGCGTTCAAAGCACCTCTTCGCCTCGTCGAAATACTCCCCAGCTTTCTCCGCCTCCGCGAACAAAAACCCTTGGCTCGTCAGCGCGTTCCCTAAGCACCAAAGCGCGTCGTGTTTCCTCGCGTCGATCTTCAACGCGCTGTTAAATTTCGTCACCGCGAGTTCGATCATCTCCACCGCTTCCACGCCCTGGCGGAAGTGCGCGAGCTCTAACAACGCTCCGCCCCATCGGGTTAACACGTGCGCGTCTTCTGGGTTTATCGCGTGGTCGGCTTCCGCGCGTTGGCGCGCTTCTTCGAAGAAGAGCATGCGCTCGAGTTCTTCTCGGTGCAGTTGCGACTGCTGGTGCTGCTGTTGCTCCAGTTCAGACATTTTGCTTCTTACTTACGTGATGATGATGCTTTCGTCTCTGTCGGTCGGTCTGTTGTGCGCGTTCAGGCAAATATCTCTCTCTCTCTCTCTGACAGGTACAGAAGCAGCAGGAGCAGCAGCAATTGTATTGTTGCGTAAGAGAATAATGAATGAATTGGAAAAGTGACGCAAGACGGAAAGAAATCCAATCCCCCAGAACACGGGACGAAAGAGGCACGAGAAACGAAGATAAAGCGATGTCGGTGCTCGTGGAAACCTCCAAAGGCGAGCTCGTGATCGACCTGTTCGCGACGGAATCCCCGATCGCTTCGATGAACTTTCTCAAACTGTGCAAGTTGAAGCAGTACAACGACTGCAAATTCTTCTCCGTGCAGAAAGATTTCGCGGTGCAAACCGGGGATCCGTCGAATACCGGGGAAGGCGGGAAATCGATCTATTCTTTTTTGTCGAGAGATGAAACGGAGGAAAAGGATGAGAACGAGCATTTCGGACGGTTTTTTAAGGACGAGATTCACGTGGATGAGGAACAAAACGTTCGATTAAAACACGACCACATCGGGACGGTTTCCTGTGCGAATTTCGGGAGAGAAGATACCAACCAATCGCAGTTTTTAATCGCGACCAGAGATTGTGTTCCGGATTTAGACGGGAAACACACGATTTTCGGCAGAGTGATGGAAGGATTGGACGTTTTACAACGAATAAACGAGGCGTATTGCGACGAGAATGGGAGACCGTGGCAAAATATTCGGATTAAACGCACGACGGTTTTGGACGATCCGTTCGAGGATCCCGAAGGCATGCCGAAAGCGCCGGATGAAAGTCCATTGGTGGACAGGTCGGTACCGGACGATCGGTTGGAGGATGATTTCGACGCAGAGGCTGCGCAAGAGATGGACGAGATCGAGCTGGAGAAGAAGTCGAGAGAGCAAGAGGCGAGATCCAGGGCGGTGGTTTTGGAGATGATTGGGGATTTGCCGGACGTGGACGCGAAGCCGCCGGATGAGAGTTTGTTCGTCTGTAAACTGAATCCAGTGACCACGGACGAGGATTTGGAGATTATTTTTAGTCGGTTCGGGAAGGTGACGAGTTGCGACGTGATCAGAGATCGACGAACTGGGGACTCCCTGTGTTACGCGTTTATCAATTTCGAAACGAAGGAGATGTGCGAGGCGGCGTATTTCAAGATGGACAACGCGTTAATCGACGATAGACGAATACACGTGGATTTTAGTCAAAGCATGCACGGTTTGTGGAAGAATTTTAGAAAGTTTGGGAAGAAAGGAGGGACGGAGGACGACATGGCGAACGCGGCGAACGCGAAGAGAGGCGGAGGAAGTTCGGATTGGAAATCGAACAACAAGACGTTGGAGGTGAAAGGCGGCGGTAGCGGTAGAGGCTATCAATATCAAACCCATCATCATCACAACAATAACAATAATAATAATAATAGAAAGTCGTACGACCACGTCGACCATCATAATCGTCGCGGTAGAGACGACGACGAGGACGACGATCGCGAGAGACGACGACGGAAAGAAAAAAAAAAAAAAGATAGATCCCGGAGTCGGTCGCGAGATCGCAAAGAACGAAGAAAGGAGAAAGATCACCATAAACGACGGGATCGAAGTCGCTCGAGAGATAGGGAAAATAGGAAGCATAGCAGACGATATTAGAAATTTATTACACGTTTTGAATAGTACAAGGCGCGGCATCGCATATACATTTTTAAAACAAGTAGTATACTCGTACCTAAATAAAACATACGCATCACAATCGAGAGACGAGCGACGGAGTGCTCTTCGTAAAGTTACTACTTTCGTCGTCGTTTCCATTGTCGTCTCCTTCGAAATCATTTTCTCGCATCACGCGATCGCAAATTACATCCGCTAACGCATACACGTCTTCCCAACAGCTGTCCCACGCATCGATTTTGTTATACTTCCCGTCCCGATCCTCTTTATACTTTTGGATCTGTCTCCGAATGCTTTCGCAAATAGACGCCTCGCGAATCGACCGAGCCGAGTTTTGTTTCAAAAAGCCCGAAAACGCGTCCCGGGCTAACTTTTGCGATAGAATCCTCGAATCGCCTTCGGCAAATTTGCAACACTGCAAAAAGTCGCTGTTCTTAAAACTCGCCTCGTCCATCAACGCGTACGATCCAACCTCTTGCTTCAATCGAAACGTCAACTCGATGGCGGTTTCAACCGCGCGAATTTTACAGACCGCGATGGCCGTTTGCAACTCAACCGATGGCGTTTCGCGAACCTTCAACACCCGCGACAGACGCTTCTTACAAAAAGTTACGAACGCATCCACCTCTTTTAATCTCTTTTCGGCTTCCTCGTACAACGCTTTCAACTGCGGCACGTGCGACAACGTCTTATTCGACCCTCGCATGGCGCATAATTTCGCGTCCGAATATTTTTTCGTATGTTTAAACACTTCCTCGCAAAACGTCAACGCCGCTTTCGCTACAGCAATTCTTCCGGTAAACAGACGCTGCCCGATCGCGCTCATTTGATTCACGTCTCCTCCTTTTCTCGCGTACGCGCCGTCGCTCTCTCGCACGTCAGCGTACCGGTTCAACAAACACCCTCTTCCACACCGAAACCCATCGAATTGTATCCACGCGTTATCTAAATCGTTCCCAATCGTCTTTCGCCCCATATCCCCGAAAACAATCCCACGCTTCACTTCCTTCGTCCCTTCCTCTCTCACTCTGCACAAAAACGCGTGCGGTCCCATATCTTTCCCGTACATATTCAACCGAGCGACGATAACCGCCCAATCCGCGACTAACCCTTGCGATATCCAGTTCTTCTTCGCCCCGTCTGAACTCGTCTGGAAAACAAATTCGCGCGTTTTCTCGTCGTATTCCGCGGTCGTTTCCACCACTAAACCTGAGTTCACCCCGGCGTATTTCTCCGTCAAGGCGAAACACCCAATCTCTCCTCTTTTGCTCGCTTCCTCCAGCGTTTCGAAATGCTCCTTGGAACCTAACGCGACCACCGTTCCGGCGAATAAGTTGAAGTGCACGGTAAACCGTATCCAAAACCCGGGGCCGAGCTCTGGAGATCTCTGAGCGAGAAGTTCGTGCGCGAGGAAAAACTTTTCCGGGTTGTTTTGTATGTCGTTCCAATGGACGCCAAAGGTGAACGGATTGGAAATCAATCTCGAAAGCGCGTTTGCGGAACGCTCGTAGGAAGAAGAAGAGCAAGGCACGTCGTTTCGGACAAAGTTGGAAAACTCTGCTCGCCAATTTGAATCATCGGTCGTCATCTTCTAAACTCGCGTACTCTTACTCAAGGGTTTGCCGCTCGTTCCTCTTCTGGCGCATCTCTCTGAAGAGGTTTTCTGTAACGAACTCTTAAACCCTACACCCTAAACTGATGTGTCTCTTCGTTTCTCGTTCAATTTTTCTCTTCATTCTTCTCTCTTTCTTAAGCGTGTGTGTGTGTGTGTTTCACTCTCGTTACACCACTTTGAAACGTTGTTCTTCTTACGAAAGGACGACGGTTTTTCTTGCGTTTCGCCGCAGAAGAGGCGAGAGAGAGAGAGAGAAAGAGAGATCGTCTCCGAATTAGTAAAATTATTCGCTTTGTTGGCGTTTCGATTTCCCGGAAATTCTCTCTCGTTGTGCGAGACTCATGAGTGCCTCCTCGCCCTGCTGCGCGTGGTCTTCTCGCGTTGGTCTCGTCGAAAGAAGGAGAGAGAGTGCGCAGAGGAGGAGGAGAACGATTTCAAAAACAAACGCGATGATACCGAACATCGACTTTGACTTCCCGGACAGCGCGTACGTGAATTCGTTCAGGAACGAAAACTACCACCAGAGAGTAGGCGAAAGCTTGAAGAACAAAACGAAGCGAGGGGAGGTGTCGATTAATTTTCCGAAAAATATCTTAGAAAATGATAAAGCGGATGGTACGAGCGAGGAGAATAGCATCTTCGAGGGAAGGGGAGTGTTGCCGGAAATTCCTTTCGAGAGTTTACCGGAGATTGGATTCGCGCTCGGGTTGTCCGTTTTCTCGGGCTTTTGGGCGCTGTGGGAAGCGTTCGGGAAGAAAGCAGTGTTTGGAGATCAAGAAGAGGAAGAGGAAGACGTATTATTCTTAGAAGGTGATGAGTACGACGACGACGACGAGAGTAGCAGCGATATCAGAAGGATATCTGCGAAACGAAAACGCGAACGACACGTCGTCCAAGGCGTCGACGTGACGCTGTTCCCCATATTCAAAGACGAAGTCGTCTTGAAAGCGGTCAAGTTTGCCGAGGAGAAGCACAAAGGGCAAAGTCGGAAAACGGGCGAACCGTACGTGACGCATTTAGTGGAAGCGGCGAGAATATTAGCTGCGGCGTTACCTGAACCCAGAGATCAGAACAAATTCGGCTCGACGACGCGAGAGAAATTGCGAGAAACTATCAGCGCGTGCCTGTTAGTGGCGACCCTGGACGATCCAAACTCGAAGAGCAGCAATTTATTGAAAGGCGAAACGAACGATAGGATAAAAGATGAGCTGAAGGAAAATTTTGGAGACGCGACGGCTGAGCTCGTTCTGCAAGCGGCGAGGATGGGTAAATTGATGGCGGGTGTCCGAAGACGACAGCGGAGGAAAAGAAGAGAAAATAGCATGATGAGTAGCAGCGCGAATAATAGCACCACATCATCATCGGAAGAAGAAATAGAAGCACAAAAGGAAGAACAGAAAGAAGAAATCGACGATAACGAAAAGTTGGAAGAGTTACTCTTGGACGTCGTGAAAGATCCGAGAGTATTTTTGATTAAAATCGCAGAGAGATTGCACAACATGCGAACGTTGTACGCCTTGGACCCGCGAAAGGCGGAGACCGTCGCGGATGAAACTCTGCGCGTTTGGTGTTCATTTGCTGAAAAATTGGGCATTTGGACCGTGAAATCTGAATTGGAGGACATGTGTTTCGCAGTTTTGGAACCGGAACGGTTCGAGGAAATCGTGCAAAGCAGAGACGACTTTTGGTTAGAGGAATCGAAGCGGGGACGGTTTCGCGGGAAGAATTTTAGAGGCACGATTGCTCCAGAGTTACAAGAAGAGAGAAACGAGAAAGAAAAGGCGGAGAAGGAGGCTTTGGCATTCAAAACGAACCAAAACAAAAATAATTACGTGATGATGGATGCTTTAGACGAAACCGAACGTGACCCTTCTTGGACGAGATTGAACGAAACGCAAAGAGCTTTACGAAGGCGTTTGCAGTGCGTGCAGCCGTTTGAAGCGTTGACGACGCGGGACGGAGGAGCCATGCGTATCGACGAAAAGGTTTTACGTGAGTCGCCGATGCGTCCAGCGACGAAAAAATCCTTAGAAGCACTCGCCCAATGGCAGAATAAGATGTTTCAAGCGTTGCGGCTGGACGGCGTCGTTTTGAACGTGAACGTGCGAATGTCTTCTCGACTGAAGAGTTTATTCTCGACGAGCGAGAAGATGAAGAGAAAGAACGTTCCGTTCAGCGAAGTGTACGACGGACGCGCGACGAGAATCATAATTGGCGATCCAGTATCGGCGTCAACGATGACTTCTGACGGTGAAGGTAGTGCATCGGAATTTTTCGATAAAGATAAACTCGATTCTGGTTTACCGAGCGAAATTGAAGCGTGCTACGCGCTATTGAACGCGGTACATAAGATTAACCGTCCCATCAATGGTGAGTACGATGATTACATCACAAAGCCAAAAAAGTCTGGGTATAAAAGTTTGCACACGGCAGTTTTAGGCGACGATGGAAAACCGCTAGAGGTTCAAATTCGGACGCGAGGTATGCACGATGCCGCGGAGTGGGGCGTCGCCGCGCACTGGCTTTACAAAACGAGAACGGAGAATAAGTCCTCAAAAAAATCATCAAAGAAAGGTCAAAAGAACGAGGGCAACGAGGGAGAAAAAGATACGACGCCACGACTTGGGCAGGTCGTGCAACTTATTTCACCGACCAGTCGCGCCGGCGGCGGCGTTGTTGTCGGTGTCGAATCGGCTGGTCGGTGCACGGTTGCGAAACCGACTTCGTCTCGACGGGGCGCTCATACGCCAGACGCGTCCGAATGGGCGCTCGAGTTGAACGGGCACGAAATCTTACTTAATGAAGTGAATAAGAAGAAGTTAAAAGGTGCACGTCAAGAAACAAAAGAATACTACATTCTTGAATTTTGTTTATACGAAGACGGTCGATGGCACGAGCAAGATCAACTCGGGAAGGCTGGAATGATTACCATGGAACTGTTGGACATTTTCGCTCAATTGGACGATGAAAAAGGAGAGAAAAAGATTGAGAGCCGAGACAAACAGATAGTCAAGAAGCAGGCGCCCGATCGTATGAAACGCATAATTATGAAATGGCAGAAAACAAATCAGCCTCTTGGTATCATACGGTCCCAAGGTTTACGCGATGAGTTTGACGAGAAAATGAGCAACACCGATATCGACAAAGAAGCTTATTTATCCGGATCGCAAGGATGGAATCAAGCGCTCGCAAGGTCGCAGCCGCCGGCGCCGGGACCTTATTTTGATCCGCAACAACCTACTTCTCCTAGTGAAGTGCAATTCACGCGAGCGGAAGCCGCGAAACTCGAAGCTGAACTCGCGCTTTCCACCAAACGCAACGGCAAAAGCGGAGCGCTCCAATCCGCCACGGTCGATTTAACCTCCAAAGGTTTGCTCGTCGTCACGTGGGACGATTCCACTCCAGCGCTCCGCGCGTTCCAACCCGGTACCACAGCCGGTACAGTTCGTAACCAAATGGCGTTGGAAGCCTCCTCCTCCTCCTCCTCCTCCTCCTCCTCTTCCTCCTCATCCTCCTCCTCCTCCGGCGACGATGAGAAGAAAGCGAAAAAAGTACTCGTCGTCGACTCCAAATACGTCAACGTGAATTCAGTGATGGTCAGCGCGGACACGCAACTCCAAGACGCCGATTGCGTCTTCTTGGACGATTTGGCCGTGTATTAGAAAATACTGAAAATTGTATATCAGATCAGAAAGAAAGAGAGAAAGAGAGAGAATAAACATTGTTGCACACATGTAAGATCATGAGTTTAATCAGACCTTTCTTCACTTTGCAGCATCATGCTTTTACACGCGAAAAACTCACCAATACCTAATCCAAACGCGCACATCATTCAACGCAGACTCTCGTCTTCATCTTCGCGCGTTTGCTCCTCCACGAACCAAAACATAGTCGAATGGATATCTTCGGTCACGTCCGACCCGTGCGAGAGCAGAGTAAACATCGAAACGAATGCGTTTGGGGTGAGAGGTCTCGTCTCGCAAAAACAACTCTCCCCCGGGGAAGTTATCTTCGAGATTCCATTGCGGTATTGTTTCCAGGACGATTACGAGAACGAGTCCTCTTTAAGTTGGTCGGCGAGGATGGGGATGAAGTTATTGGAGGAGAGAGCGAAAGGAGAAAAGTCGGAGAGGTATGAAAAATGGATCGAGAGCTTACCGGTGGATGCACCGTTTCTACCCGGGATTGCAATGACAGAGGAGGAGATTCAGAGACTGATTCGATACCCTCCGTGCGTGATGAACGCTTTGAAGGATAAAGAGCGACACGAAGAGAGTAAGCGGCTCTTGAACGAGCGATTAGCGAACATAGGGTGTAGTGAGGCAGATTTAGATTGGGCGGCTGGGTTGATGGAATCGAGATGTTTCAAACAGGGCGGCGTTCGTGTGACTGCTCCCGGCATCGATTTGTGTAACCACGCGGGGGATAAAGCGAACTGTATCGTCCGGTTCGTCTCGGAGGTTCCTAAAGATAACGACGACTTGGCAAAAAAGGAAATGAAAATGAAACTGCAGGTCTCGCCGGACCGATTTAAACCAATCGAGAAAGGAGAGGAGATTACCATTTCGTACGGATATCAATCGAACGACATCTACTTTTCGTATTTCGGCTTTGTTCCTTTCGACAACGACAACGACACCGCGGTACTATTTGAATCCGTGGAGGATTTATCCGAGTTCTTGAAGCTCGCCGGTGAAGAGATCCAAAGCGATCTGTGTCGAAACGAAACCACCGACAATTTAGCCGCTCGCATCCTCTCGTCCACCTCCTCCTCATCCTCTTCGCAATCCTTCTCCATCGCGGCCAACGGGAAAATCGAATCGAACCTCTCCAAAGCGTTCGACGCGTGCGAGTTGAACCAATCGCAAAGAGCGATCGTCATCCAAAAGCGATGCCACGAAATATTAACCAACGGGCCGTTCGTTTGCACGACGGTGAAGGAAGATTTACGCATAGCCGAATCGGAGGAGGAAGAGGAGAAGCACAGAGTCTGCGCGCGGTATCGCGTCGCGAAGAAAGAGATTTACGCGTTTCCTTTGAAGAAGAAACGCTAATAGATTAGTCGTAGCGGTAGCTCGTCGCAGAAATGATTTTGCGTTTAGTTTTGCAGATTGCCTCGAAGTTTCATACGTGTCATCTCTCATTTGTCTATATGTCTTACAGTCTTAGCGCTCACATCCTCACAACTTATATAGGGGAAATACGACGGTTTTACAACAAGAATACAACACGTAAACATCACAACATCAATGCCAAACAGACCGAAGAATAAGTTCAATCGCATACCAAAACTCACCAAAGATGGTAAACTCGACCCGTCTGAGTTTCAACCGCACGCCTTCATGCCTCTTTGGTCGCTCACATTGAGCGTTGTATTCCTCTCTTTGGTGATTGGATTTTACGCGCGAAATCCCCCAATCGCGCAAGAGAGTTTACCGCTCGAACGCGTGTTAGCGAAAGCGCATCAATACTTATCGGATCCCGATGGAGTTATCATCGGTAGGAAACTTGGTGGAAATCAGAACAGATTCGACGTCGGCGTGGTCTTAGGCGCGCGATTAAACGAGACGGATTTTCAGCCTTCTTTGCGCTTGCAGTCACGAGTGAGACACGCGTTGGATGGTTTCTGCTACGGCGAAGTGGAACATTTGATTTTTAGCGGCGCTTCTGGAAAGAAAGTCGTCGGGGATGGTAGAAAAAGGCCGAGCGAAGCGGCTGCGATGTTTGAATTTGCTTTGGCAACGGTGGAAAGAGCGCCGAAAATGAGTGGAAGGAAAGCGGAAGAGTATCGCTGTCCGATTGAACGCGAACGGTTTAGCGAGGCGAAAAGAGACGAAAACGGGAACGCGTATTACGTCGGTGAAGATAAAAACGGGAATCAGTTCACGTGGGTGTTGGAAGAGAAGAGTTTTTCGACGAAGGAAAACGCAGAGTTGAGTTTGAATGCGATTGTGACGAGAGAATGGAACTCTGTGGCGGTGAGTACGTCGCACTTTCATCAATTTCGATCGAAACGCGTCTTCCTAAAAGCCATCGCGACGAGGAGATTGAGCAAAGTAAAGGTGAAAATGTTGAAGCAAGTGCAAGAATCGAGTTACTCGAGGCATAAGGATGGGAGAGAGCGAACGAGAGAGTTTGTGATTGGACAGTTTGATTTTGTGAGAGAGTTGCTCGCCATTTGCTATTACAAAATAAGGCGATGGATTTAAAAAAATGACATGTTACCTAAACCTAATTGATTAATCTGCCGCCGTGTGCTTCGTAGTACATTCCTAATACTATTACTCTTACGATGCGAGATTCTTAATCCGTAATTGATTGAACCTCGATATTTCCGTCTCTTTTACCGTTGCTTCGGCGATAACGCCGCTATCGTTCCAATCGCACGCCTCGGGAACCGATATCGAACACAGGATGAGTTTCTTGTTCACTTGGACGCACAATCGACTGAGCGACTGCAACTCGTACCATTTCGGAAACGATTTCGTGAGTTCGCCTCTGTTGTTTTCTTTCAAGGATGACTCCGACGCGTTACCCTCACTAAACACATCGAACGATTTTCTCGCGCCGTTGTTTTCTGACAAAACTAACGCGCAGCAATCCGAGTGCACCAACGACGGATGTCGACGATACAAAACTAAATCCGCGCCGTATTGCAAACCGGATCTCGGCAACCATCCTTGCAACCGAAAGTGACACGTAGCTACGCACTTTAAACCGAACGCAGCACCGGCGGTCTCGCGCAACAGCGTCCAAAACTGCTCACGAGAAAGCTCCACGTGTCGTCCACCTTTGTTATTGTTGTTGTTGTTGTTGTCGTTGTTATCATTCTTGTCGTCGCTATTGCTATTTACTACGCTCTCCTCGTACGCGTACACGACCAAACACCCAACCACGGCGTGTAAATAAAACGCATCTTCTGGTGATAATCTCAACGCCACCACATCTCGATGCACAAAAGGCACGTCCCTCGCGACGCACTCTCTTACTCTTCTCCCTATGTTCAACTGATCGAACAAACTCGCCACGCGTCTCGGGCACGAAACCCACACGCTCTCTCGATGAAACGCGCCGCGAAAGACGCAGTTCGCGAGTTCAGAAATTATAGACTCTGGATTTCGAGCCTCTCGCGCTTGTCGGTGCTTCCCTCGTTTCCATTTGATTCGCGCGTTCAAGTTTATCGATGGCATACTCTTTGTTGTGTTGCTGTCGTTGTTTTGCTCTTTAATTGTATACCAACTCTACACGCTTTAGGAGCCTCCTTTGCTCTTCTTCGTCCTCCTCCTCTCTCCTTCCTCGAGAGCCTCTGCCGATGATGTCACTCTCTCCTGCAACGCTCGCTCTTCGATTTTCAGCTCGTTCACTTTGTTCTGCAAAAACTCTCGCAACTCTCGCAGACTTTTTATTCTCGTCCTGAGTAACAAAAGGATCCGGTCTTTGGTTTTCCCCGTGGTGGAATTCCTCGCCGTTAACGGGAGTAAACCTTCTTTACGTTTCTTTGTGTCTTGGTCTTCTTTAACTGCTTCGTCGATATCGAAATCGAGGTTCCCGCGAGGAGGGAAAGGGGTTTTCTCGGTTCTGGTGGTGTGCTTCTTTTGCACGCGCGTCATGTATGATTCCTAAATGTGGGGGATTGAAACGAAGGAAGAGGAGACCAATTGAAGAAAAGAACAGAAGCGCTCGTCGATGAACGTATTGATTCTTGTGGTTCGTAGTAGTATTAAAAATGGTTTACTGTTTGCGTGTTTATGTTGTTGTTTATGTTGTTTTTATTATTCGTCGTCGTCGTCGTCGTCGTCGTCGTCGTCGTCCTCTTCCCCGTCGTCGTACTCTTCGTCGTCGTTCGCTCCTCTTCCTCCTCCTCCTCCTACGGCTGCCGCGCTCCCGCCGAAGGTGATCGAGCTGCTCCCACTACTCCCGAGTCTCCTCGCAGGTTCCTCCCCTGGAAAGTACCCGTATTTATTTTTAAAAGCCTTCTCGTACCGCGCGCGTTGCTGGTCGATTTTCGTTTGCGGGTTCAAACTCCCGTCCGGTCTTTTGTATTCCCACAACGCCCAGGCGCCGGCGACGAGGAGGATGCCGAGACCCATCGTGCTCGGTTCGCCTTCGCCTCCTGGATTCCACCCGTCGTCGTAATCGCCGTCCTCGCCGTCATCGCCGTCGTCACCGTTACCACCTCCGCCCATGCCGCCGTCGTCGCCGCCGTACCCGAGTTTTCGTTGCTCCTGCGTTTCCATCCGGAGCGGCGCCGAACCGGGGCCGCGACCTTTGTCGGACGAGGAACCGCCGCCGCTGTTGTTGTTATCATCATGCAAAGAAGGAACGAAAAACGAAGGTCAGTAAAAAAGATCGAAAGAGAGAGAGAGAAAAGAAAACGGTCGTCGTGGGTAGAGAAGTGTTTACGTCTCGTCCTCGCTTCGAAGGCATCACAAGGAGGTTTTGGGGGAAACGAACGCATTTTGTCTCTCAATCTCTCATCTCCGAGAAGAAGTCACAGAAGAAGAAGAAGGAAAAGAATCGCACCTCTTGGGAAACCCGAACCCTTCCGGTTCATCGTTGTTCGAGCCGCTCTTTCCTCCTTTCTTCGCCATCGCTTTTATAATCATCATTTGTGTCGTCTTCTTGTTGGTCGTTTGTTGGTGTTTCCTCAACTGCTTTTTGTGCTGCCCGTTGTGTCTTTGCGGGCAAAGACTGACGGTGGTGGTGTTGTGACTACTCGTAAACATCATCATCTCTCTCTCTCCTTCTCTCTCTCTCTGTCTGTGTGTATCTGTGACGTAACGGAAGACTTGTTGTTTCTCTCTCTTTCCGCAAGCAAGTTCACTCTAACGGTGACTCTTTATTATGAGGTTTTTTCCATTTTATCCGAAATTTCCTCATTTAGATACACACAAGTATGTTTACGATATCAGCTGTATCGTCGATGGTCTCCTCGTCTAGTGAGTCTTATTCGAGCGAGAGTAATAATAGCACGAGCAGAGCTACTGCTCGTGGTAGTCTTCTTCTTCGAGGAGGACGACCAAGAAGAAGGGAAAAGAGCAAAAGCCTTTGCACAACGGCAACACACGCACCAACGAGAGAAGAAGAACGAGACGAGTTTGAAGAGGAGAGGAAGATAAAGAAGGGAGAACAACGACGACGAATAATTGGAAACGAGATGATGACATCACTGTCAACGGCTGCGGCGTTTTGGATGACGACACAAAACATCGCGATGGCAAACGCGGCGGAAACGTTTGATGACGCAGAGGCGGCGATAGCATCATCAAATCTCGGAACGACGATGATGGAAACGACGACGAGTTCATCCGGCAACGCGGGGTTAGAATCTGTCCGCCTCGTCGTCGCGGTGAGCGCCATCGCGCTGATTCTCTTCCAAGGCCCAAAAGGGGACGGGGTGGTGAACAAGCTGAGCGAGAAGCGAGTGTTTTCCTCCGCGAAGAACGCGAAGAGCGCGGTGGATTACGTGACGTACGCGTTGATTGGAGGGTTTATAGTGTTGAGCGCGGTGTTAGCGGTGGGATGATGAGAGGTGGTTTTATGCCGCGCGTGTGCTTTAGAGTGCTTTGCGTATTTGATGTTTACTATTTTGTTATCCGCAAGAGCGGGCGCGCCCGCGCGCAATTCGCTTGGTTTTCACCAGCGTTTTTGCGCGTTTGTCTATTTACTACTCTATTCATTATTGTTTCTTCTTCTGTTTCTTCTTGGCCACCGTTTTCTTCTTAGGGGCGAGTGCCAAAGGTTTCTCGTTTGTCTTCTTCGGCGCCGCGGCGGCTTTCTTCTTCCTCTTCTTTTGCGGCGCCGCGGCGGCGAGTTGTAACGGCGACGGGACCGGTTCTGTTACTGCATTTTCGTCGTCACTCTCTTCTTCTTCTTTGTCTTCTTCACCTTCCCTATTCTCGTCTACCGCGGTCTTCTTTTTCTTTAAATTCTTCTTCCTTGTCGTCGTCGATTTCTTCTTCGATCCGGGTTGTTTATCCGGAAACACGATGCTCGCGTCAAAATCTTCTCCTTTTAAATCCGCGACTGCCAGCGCCAAACGCTTACTCTTAATTTTCGTAAAACCGTCGGACTTTTGCACCAAACTCTCGTAGTAATCCTGCATCGTTCTTTGCTTGTACTTTTCGTTGCGTTCTTTGATTTTATCGTACATCGGCTTGAGCGTATCTGAGGTGAAATCCTCGGGCCAGTTTAACCGCTCGCGAAAGAAATCGAGAATGTCGCGTTCCAAAGGCGTTTGGTCCCAAACGAATTTTTCCTCGGACGGATCGACTTTAGGTTCAGCGTATGCCGCTCGAACCGCGTCGTCCGGAAAAGATGGTGGAAACTTCCACGTTGTTTTCTTCGTTTGGTGTTCTTGGTAGAAGCGCTTGCGCGCCGCGCTGGCAGTTTCGGTGGCGGTTTCCGCCGGATTGTCGTCTTGCTTCTTCTTCTCTGCTTCGCATTCATCATCGTCTGGGACGACGACGAGAGCGACTGAATCTCCGTTGTCATCGATCTGCATTTTCACCTTCTCTTCCTCGACTTTAATCTTCTCTAAGTGCTTCCTCACTTTCGCGCCTTTCGCGCCCGGTAAACTCAGCGTCTGATTTTCCGTCCACTTCTTGAACTGTTTCAATCCTTCTAAACTTTCCTCGCCGTTTTCTTTGTCCGCGTCTGAAAACCCGGCCAAGACTTCCATCGCGTTGACGATACCAATACCATCGATACCAACGGTGTAATCCGATCCCAGCAACATCGCTAATTGAATCATCCGTTCGCGATTCAATCCTAACTGTTTCTCGATGCGCGAAGATTTGTACATTTGAATCGCTTTCGTATTCTCGAAGGCGTTGCGAAAGACTAAAGTGGCGCCGAATAAGAAAACGTCACTATCGTTCGTGAAGACGCCGTCGACTTTACCAGTTCTGTTGAGATGCGCGCACTCGGCTTCAGCCTCTTCCGGAGCAACCACGTATGGAATGCCCAAGAGCATCAAGAGTTCTTGAACCTCGCGATACATCTGCGGCGTCGGTTGTTCGCCGTAGATTTTTTGCGCTTTCTTCCGCTTCTCTTCCAGAATCTGCCGTTCCTTCTCGTTCTCTTCAATCATGGTGTTGATTTTTTTCCTTCGCTCGTGGTTTTCCATCTCCTTTGCAGCGTTCGCGAACAGGTCGTCATCTTGCGCCATTTCTCGTTCGATTTCATCTTCCACGTCCGATTTGATGCGGAAATTTTTGAAAAACTCATTCTCCGGAGTATCGGTTTGGAACGAGGACGGTTGGTACGAGGTCGGCGGCGGAGGCGGAGGCGGGGGCGGAGCCGACGATGGTTTTTGAAGAATCTTTTCTTCTTCTACCACTTCTTCTCCTTCCTCTTCCAAAAACGTCACCATCTTTTGCTTCTCCTTTTTCTTCCCCTCGGCTTTTTCCCGAGACGCCTTTTCAGCAGCCTCTTCGTCTTCCTTTTTCTCTTCGCTCAGAATCTTTGCCTCGTCCGCCGCTTTCTTCATGTCTTCGTACGTGTCGCGTTCATCGTCGTTACCTTTTGGACGGTTCCGCAATCCTCGACCGACGCGACCGGGGTTGTCTCGTTCGAGCGAAAGGAAAATTGCGCGTTGTAAAGCGCCCTCATCGTCTTCGCTATCGACGTCGATGTTGTTGTATTCTTCTTCGTCGTCGTCGTTGTCGTCGTCGCTCAAATGTTTCGCTTCGTACGCTCTTTTTATATCGACGTTGTCGACTTTATCCTCGTCGTCCGACGACGATGACGACAATGGAATTTTGATGCGCTCTTCTTCTTTGTCTTTTTCTTCCCGTTTTTCCTCTTCTTCTCTCGCGTTTACACCCATCGTTGGTGGTGCCGGTAATGCTTTCGTCCGTTCCTCTTCTTCTTCTTCTTCTTCTTCACCTTCTTCTCCTTCTTCCTTCTCTTCGTCGCTTTGCCACTCTTCTAAGCTTTTCCCGCGAACGAATCCGTGCGTCATGGAGTACACATCTTTCCTCGATTTCATCGCGCTTCCTCCTCCTCCATCGCCGCTGGCGGGTGCCTCTTCTTCAACGTCTTCGCACTCTTCTTCGCCTTTGAACACTTTCTTCTTCTGCTCGGACTTTTCTTCGAGCACGCGCTCGACAATTTTCAAGTGTCTCGCATCTTCGTCGTCTTCGACATCTTCCCACTCCTCCTCCTCCTCCTCTTCTTCTTCTTCTTCTTCTTTGATTACTTCGCCTTCCTCCGCAAACAGTGGGTCGACCGTTTTTATATCCTCGAGCTCTTTTTTCGATATCTGGATCCGCACTTCCGATGATAAGTGTTCCTGTTTACTCGAATCTTGATTCTTACTATTTCTGTGCGGCATTTCCGCCACCGATCTCGCAATCGTCGGTCCCGGCAAGTGTTCGTTCAACGCCGAGGAAATGATTAAATCCGATCGAGGCGCGGATAAATCTTGTTGCCCTTTCCGACGCTTCTTCTCTTGGTAAAACGATTGCACCTGCGGACGGTTGTTGAGCAGTGTCGTCTGGCCCGCTTGGAACGAGGCGAAGCCTCGGTAGGAATCCTCCAGCATATCTCTCGTTTGGCCGTTTGGGAAGATCTTATTGCCAGTAGTGTTTCCTCCTCCTCCTCCTCCTCCTCCTGACTTGCTGTGAGTACCCACGCCACTTCGTTTACCGCCAACATCACTTTCTCCTTTATGGTACACGTACTCCAACCCGTCGTGCGCGGCAATCTTCTTGGACACGTCCCCTGCGTTATTGTTCCCGCTACTCTTCGCCCCGTTCTGCCTCATGGTCCGATCCATTTCTTTCCTCAACTTTGTGCTCTCTAAATACTTCTCTATTTGTAATTGCGAAAAGCTCATCGAATCTTTCTCTACCGCTTGAAACTGCGACCGATTCTTCCCTACGTTTTCGTCTCGGATCCGTTTCATCATCTCCAGTTGCATCGAAACCGGCAACGCGCCGAGCACGGTCGGGTCAATCTTACCGTCTTCATCCGTCGGGAGTTCCACATCCCAGGCGGAGAAATCCTCGTCCGGGTCCGTCTCGCTCTCTTCCGTCTCTTTTTTTTCTTTTGCGTGTTCTTCTGCTTGTTCATCATCATCATCATCATCATCATCATCCGGATCGATTATAAACTTCCGCTTCTTCTTCTTCTTCTCCTTTCCCGCGTCGTCGTCGTCGTCAAACATCATCATCTCCCCAACCATTTTCTCCTTAAAAAACCGTTCATCCTTATCCATATCTCTCTCCACGCGCTTTTCCAGTTGTTTCTCCAAAATCTCCCTCTCGATCGCGTTCATCAAGATCGTTTCCGCCGCTTTCCTCAGCGTCAACTTCGCCTCCAAACTCTTCCTCTTCCTTTCCCGTACGCACGCTCGTTTAATCCCCGGCGTTTTCCCGTCGAACACGAACACCGGAAACACTCGTAAATGGAGTAACTTTATGATTCTTTTCAGAAAGCCTAATATGTGTGCGTTTGCGATCGGTTCCCCTCGGTCGTCTCGCATCGCTTTCAGGAATTGCATCATCCAGATGGATGCGTCCACGGCGATGGTTTTCCCGGTTAAGGCGTCTAAATTGACGCGCTCCGCGGACGGTTCCAGGATCGTCCACAGGTCTTTCACGCCCATTTTTTTACAACTTCACGTTCAATTTCAAGTGTCTCGCATCTTCTTCTTCTTTTAAGTCCACTCGTACATGGTTTTTATCAAAGCTTTAATGTTGTTCTTTCTCTGCGCTTTTTCTAAAACGTCAGTCTTTTGGAGAATTCTCTGACTCATTACACTTCTGTGTAGCAGTAGTATATACTACTCTTTTCTTAGACAAAGATGAAGACGCAAACGAGTAGTAAAAATGTCGTCCAACACGAACGAACGGACTCGTACCAGCGAATGAAACGCGCGATGGAGAGTTTCAACATCGAAGAGAGCATGGTAAGAGTGGTTTTTTACTATCGTATTGGAAATGTAATGCATTGTGCTGTTAAAAATGTGCTCATCATTTCGCGCTCTTTTGATGCTCTTCAGAGAGCACACGCCACCGTCAGAGAACGAATAACAGAGCTTTATTGGTGGTTTTTACGTTTTTTGTCTTCTTTTACTTCTTCTTGGTCTCTCGCGACACACGCGCGATTGGAATAAAAACCAACGCTCAATCTCTTCTTTTCTCCGACGATGGAAAAAATACGAAAGATGTTGAGATGTGACTTTGAGTAAAGGAGCGGACATTTTGCAGGCGCTGACATGTTTCTCTCTCTCTCTCTTTCCTTTAATAAATTCTCTCAAACAATAACAGCACTCGACGTCTTCACCACTCCACGACGCGGCAGAGGAAGACGACGTGGAAACGATCGTCGCGTTGATCACGATTGGCGCGAACGTGAACGAGACGGACGATTCCGGGATGACGCCGTTGACGTACGCCGCGACTTGGGGGAACGCGAATGCGATGGCAATTTTGTTAGAGAACGGAGCAGACGTGAACCATAAGGATAAAGTTGGAGACACGGCGTTGCACGAGGTGTGCAGGGGAGACGTGACGGAGAACGAGAGGTACATCGAGTGCGCGAGAGTTTTGTTGGAGGATAAGAATTGCGACGTGGATGCAAAAAACGAGTTGGGGGCGACGGCGTTACACGTGGCCAGTCACGGGGGGAATACGGAGATGATTGAACTGTTGTGCGATTGGGGGGCGTCGGTGACTGGAGAGAAAGCGGAGATGAAAGGTGGGTATTCCGCGTTACATTTAGCCGCGAAGAATGGGAGTTCGAGCTCGTTGAGCGCGTTGGTCGATCACGGCGCGGATATTCGGTTGGAATCGAAAGAGCCGATGGTCGGCGCCGGCGGTGGCGAAGGCGGGTTGAGAAGAAACGATTCTGCCACGGCTTTAGATATTGCCGAGCAGAACGGGCAAACGGAAGCGGCTGGGATGTTGAAGACGGCCAGTGAACGGGAGTTCGAAAGAGGCGGTCTTTTTGGCGAAGGAAACGCGCCAAGGAAACAACCGAGTTTTTCGGGGAGGAGTAAACAAAGCGAACAGCGGAGTAAAGATTCAAGCAACGGGGAAGATTCGACGAGAGATGGAAAAAAAATCATTCGGCCTTCTTCGAGATTGAGTCAGAAGAATATCACGAGGAAAAGGGGCGATCCAGATCCCGATTATTATTAAGATATATTTATTATATTGAAGACCGTAGTACTATGATGCGTGTGTGTGTGACTGGAAGAGTATAGTGTAAAATTTCATAGATGTTGTGAAGTAGGAATCAAAAATGCGTGTAACATAATCTAATCTCATCAAATGGACATACTTTTTGGCGGTTTCATTCTCGGCGGCTGCGGCTTCCGGTTTGCTTGATCCTCCGGTTTCCCGAGCTGCCCGCACGCCGCCATTTCTTCATCTCCTCTGGATTTTCGTATCGTCGCTAAAACTCCATTCTCGAGTAAATAGTTTCGAAACGCCAAGATGTGCTCTTGATTGGAACACGTGAATTCGCTGCCGTCGTGCGTGTTGAAGTAAATCAAATTGATTTTGCACGGGATCGTTTTGGAGATTTCTATGATTCGATCGGCGTCTTCGAACGAATCGTTGACGTTCGCGAGCATGATGTACTCGAAGAAGACTCTTTGCTGTCGTCGAGATCTTTTCGCGCGCTCGTCGCTACTACTACTACTACTACTACCACCACCACCACCACTACTATTATTGCTAAATCTTTCC